>Ga0208960_1000065_pt1 | contig 51924 bp, 50 predicted proteins | sample GreLakmeON33MSRF_FD_187703 | JGI IMG/M metagenome (GOLD analysis project Ga0208960, IMG submission 187703) | Freshwater lentic microbial communities from great Laurentian Lakes, MI, USA - Great Lakes metaG ON33MSRF (SPAdes) | ecosystem: Environmental > Aquatic > Freshwater > Lake | place: Great... | reverse complement strand
TATTCATGCCTCCCGTTACCATGATAATACTACTGGCAGTCAAATTGAATGGAAAGCAATGCCTAGCGAAAATGTACAGGGCCGAGTAGTGTTGGTGCTGGATGATATTCTTGATGAAGGGATTACTCTGGAAGAAATTCGTAAGCGAATTATGAGAGATGGAGCAGCAGCTTTTTACAGTGCGGTTCTGACCAATAAAGATATTGGTCGGCCTAAGCCGATTAGTGCAGATTTCGTGGGAGTACCACTTCCGAATCGTTATGTGTTCGGATGTGGCATGGATGTGCACGGAGCATGGCGAAATTTGCCCGCTATTTATGCAATGAAAGAGTAAAATTTTAAACTGTGCCTGACTTCTGAGAAAGTATGATTGCAATCATCGGTGGTACCGGCATGACTAAGCTCGCTTGTCTTGAGATATCGAATAGACGGGTTATGCGAACGCCTTATGGTGAGCCATCAGGGCCACTGACATTTGGAAAGATCGGTAACCATGAGATCATCTTCCTCGCACGGCATGGTTACGGTCATACTATTCCACCGCACATGGTGAACTATCGTGCAAATCTGTGGGCGCTGGAATCATTCAAGCCAACACGCGTGGTATCGGTTGCATCAGTAGGTGGTATTCATGGCAACCTAATGCCAGGTACGATTGCCCTACCTGATCAGATTATCGATTATACCCATGGCCGAAAGTTCACCTATTTTGAGAGTACCGATAGACCGGTTACCCATATTGACTTTACCGATCCTTACTGCTCGGTGACCCGTGGACGTCTGTTAGAGGCGGCAAAGCAGGCAAAGGAAAAGATAATTGATGGTGGCGTTTATGCTGCTACTCAGGGGCCTCGGCTCGAGAGTGCGGCAGAAATTAATCGACTGGAACGGGATGGCGCTGATATGGTCGGCATGACAGGCATGCCAGAGGCGGCATTGGCAAAGGAATTGGGGCTGTGTTATGCGACCCTTGCAGTAGTAGCGAATTATGCGGCAGGACGGGGAACGAGTGAGCATCTCATCCGTTTGGAAGATGTGCACTCAGTCCTTGAGAAAGCGATGGTCAATGTTCGGAATATTCTTGAACAACTGGTAAACCTTGATGGCGATTAGAACGGTTCTGAAAATGGGGGATCCGATTCTGCTGAAGGTGGCGAGTAAGGTGGAGAAGTTCGGAACCCTTGAGATTAATACCCTTATTCAGGATATGCACGACACCATGGAAGCGTTGGAGGGTGCGGGACTAGCCGCACCGCAGATTGGCGTCAGTCAACAAGTGGTTATTTTTGGCGTTAAATTTAATCAGCGCTACCCCGACGCCGAGGAAGTGCCTTACACTGTGTTGCTTAATCCCGTACTGACACCACTTACTCAGGAGGTAGAGCAAGATTGGGAGGGTTGTTTAAGCGTTCCGGGTCTGCGCGGTATGGTGCCAAGATTTACCAGGCTGCGTTATAGGGGGGTTGATCAGTACGGCAAGCCGATTGATCGTACTGTAGGGGGATTTCATGCTCGTGTGGTGCAGCATGAATGCGATCACTTGCAGGGGATACTCTATCCGATGCGTATTACCGATTTTCGTCTGTTTGGCTATACTGAAGTAATGTTTCCAGGGCAGATGTTGGTGGATGAGTAGTGAGCCACGTCAAGACTTTCCCGCCTACGATGGAGCCTCTTCACGGCTTTACGACCACCAGTATTACCACTGCAATTAGAACCACTACCGGAATTTCATTGAACCAACGGTAATAGACATGTCCATGTTGGTTATGGCCATGCTTGAAATCTGCCAATAATTTCCCGCAGTAGATATGGTAGGCAACCAACAGCACTACCAATGCTAGTTTGGCATGTAGCCAACCGCCTGAAAAGCCATAGCTTAGCCAGAGCCATACACCGGATACAATGGTCAGCACCGCCCCGGGTGTCATGATTCCATAAAAGAGTTTTCGCTCCATCACCTTGAAGCGTTCAATGCTCAGTTGGTCATTGCTCATGGCATGGTAGACAAATAGGCGCGGCAAGTAGAATAGACCCGCAAACCAGGTAACCATAAAAATGATATGTAGCGCTTTGATCCAGAGCATGCTCTTTCCTTTTATGCAGAAGCTATAGGTTATTTCATCAGGCGCTATCGCGCCAGTACGATTTTTGTATACTATCATCCGAACTTTAAATTGGAATACGTAACGTGAGGTAGATGCATGAAAATGATTAAAACACGTGCAGCGGTCGCATGGGCGCCAGATCAGCCTTTAAGTATTGAACAAGTCGATCTGATACCTCCGCAGAGGGGTGAGGTATTAGTACGCATTGTGGCTACGGGCGTATGTCATACCGATGCCTACACCCTCTCTGGAAAAGACCCTGAGGGTAGATTTCCAACGATCCTTGGTCATGAAGGAGGTGGTGTCGTCGAAGCGCTGGGCGAAGGTGTGACTAGCGTAGCAGTCGGAGATCATGTGATTCCGCTTTATACCCCTGAGTGTGGTGAATGCAACTTCTGTAAATCTGGAAAGACTAATCTTTGCCAAGCAATACGTGCAACTCAAGGGCAAGGTTTGATGCCCGATGGCACCACACGCTTCTCAAAAAATGGGGTCCCTATTTATCATTACATGGGAACTTCGACTTTCTCAGAATATACCGTTATCCCTGAAATTTCTTTGGCGAAAATAAGTAAGGAGGCACCCCTAGAGAAGGTATGCCTGCTCGGTTGCGGCGTAACAACAGGGATTGGTGCTGTTTCTAATACTGCGAAAGTGAAGGCAGGTGATACCGTGGCGGTGTTCGGTCTAGGCGGCATCGGCCTGGCTGTAATTATTGGTGCAGTCAAGGCTAGAGCAGAACGCATCATCGCAATCGATATCAATTCTGAAAAATTTGAAATTGCCAGACAACTGGGTGCTACCGATGTTGTGAATCCAAAGGATTACGTTAGACCAATCCAGGAGGTGATTATCGAGATGACTGGTGGCGGTGTAGACTTTTCCTTCGAATGTATCGGCGATGTCAAAGTGATGCGTTCAGCATTGGAGTGTTGCCACAAGGGCTGGGGAGAATCCATAATTATCGGCGTTGCGGGTGCTGGTGAGGAGATATGCACTCGCCCTTTTCAGTTGGTGACTGGGCGTATATGGCGTGGTTCTGCATTTGGAGGGGTAAAGGGACGAACCGAACTGCCAGGTTATGTGCAACGGTATCTCGACGGAGAATTTGAACTCGATACCTTCATTACGCACACCATGGGTTTGGAGCAGATTAACCAGGCATTTGACCTAATGCACGCGGGTAAATCCATACGTACGGTGATTCACTTCAACAAGTAAATGAATTCATTCTTATTTAATCGCACGGCTTTTATCATGCCCTCAGGTTTGTAGTATATCGACATGTTGGTTTTGATTGTTATATATAAAACCCATTTTAATCAAAAGATTAAATAGCTAATAGCAGTTAAATTTCATCTAATCGGCTTTATCACCAGCCTATTTTTAACCTCCTTAACTCCGGACACAGCCCCAGCCAATACTTTTGTCATATCACTACTCGGTGATGAGTCGACAGATCCGCTCAATGTCACCATACCTTTGATGGTGTTAACACTGATTTGTAGTGTCTTAATACCCGGTTCGGCAAAAATGGCAGTTTTGACCTTGGCCGTAATCTCAGCATCATCAATCACCAGAACTGCTTTATCGCCTTGTTCACCGAGTCTCTCAACAACTCTGTCAGTTGCAATACCTATCTGCTTACCGGCTTCACCGACTGCTTGATCAATCTTTTTCCCTGCAATCTCAGCAGGTCCTGATTTTTCGCAGGCGGAAAGTCCAGTTGCGAGCATCACAAGAATACCAATCGCCGTGATGGAATCTCTTAAGGAATTCATTTTATTATCTTTTATATTCCAGTGTGTTTTTAAAAAATGGTAGGGCGAAAAGGTTGGTCTAGATTGATTGAAGTTGCTAAGGCCGAACAAATTTTGCGATACAGCTTAGCGTTTGCTTAGTATAGTGAAGTCTTTTGCGTAGCTATGTAGTTTCTGGGTCAAATGGAGACGTTGTTTAGGTGTTAGCATGGTATCAAGCTCTAGGATCATTTGGCGCAACTGCTTAACCCCTTGCGCCCAAACTCGGTCATGTTCCACGGTGCGGCCGCTTTCCCAATCGACTAGCCATTGCCTGAGATCCTCTTCAAACTTTTCTTTGGGTGGTTTGGTTTCGAGCAATTCGCGCAGCACTCGTTGTCGCGTGGTGCGGTGTATATACCGATGTTCAGCGCTCTGTGGAAAGTTTTTAACCATCAAAGTGACTCGTTCTTTCTGGTTTGGCTCAAGCGTCCCGGTCCAGTCTTCGATACGCTCTAATGTTTTTTTAACACGCTTCTTTTCCAATGTATCGGGAGCTACGTCCAAGTGTTCCTTACGGAATTTTGCATTTTCTTTAGCAAATTTAGCGCCCATGACTCCAATTTGGCTCGAGTCCATGGTTCCTAGCATACTGGCTAGATCAGTTGCGACATAATGCATTAGTGCTTCTCTGCGTGATTCTACGGCACTACCAATCCAGTCTAAATCAGCCGGCTTGAGTCCAGTCTCGATACGTCTAGCGGTTTCCGTACAAAGGAAGGCATATTTTGGTAGTTCTTCCTTTCGGTGCCAGGCATGTGCACGCTGTAAATCCTTATCAAACTTCGCTTGTTGGTGTGTATTGAAATCGAAGTAATCGGAGGCAATCCAGCGTATCGCCATATCTACATTATTGTAGGCCACGGTGATGACGCTGCAGCCACTCAGTAGAAGCAGCAATAGCGACAGTATCAGTTGGCGCAATGAGACTCCGGTCGAGTGCATTATGGAAATTGAAGGTGCAGTCTAGAATTAATCATCACTTCTCATCCACTGCAACAGAAGAATCACTCCGAGAATGAATCCAAGACCCAAGATGGCTTTTATAAATTCCTTGGCGAACCAGAACACCATAGACTCATATAGATCCAATTAGTTGCATCCTTTTAAAAAATGGCAGCTCTAAAGTATTCTCGGCACCTACTTACGAGACCACCATAGTAGGGCTAATACTGCCGATACAAGTAGACCGCTCGCTAAGGGGCAGTACAAGCTAAAATTTCTCGTTCGATAATGATATCCCCTGGAAATTTGTCAAAGTGTAGTCTCGACAGCCAAGACAATAATCAGTTGAAGATTAGTGAATCTCATGAGCCGTTTCCAAAAAATATAGAGAAGAATTTTATAGGTTGCCGCTCTTAAGTCCGGCATGAATCGAGTATCACACGTTTGAGGATATGTAATCGACCGTGAAAGAAGTGCTCTGCACCGGGAATTACTACTACCGGAAGTTCCTGGGGGGCGGCCCAGTCTAAGACAGACTTCAGTGGGACTTCGTCGTCTCGGTCGCCATGAATAATGAGCGTACAAGCCGCATGCCCAACAACAGGAGGGGCCTTCAAGCGTTCCACTGAAGGTGCCACCATTATTAGTTGTTGCGGGTTAAGCTTTTGCGCTGCATGGGCCTGGATGGCCCCTCCGAAGGAGAATCCTGCTAATAGTAGTGGTAGGCTGTTAAAGCTGCCAGAAAGTTTTTTTTTGATAGCTGCAGCCACTGATAGTACATCCTCTACCTCACCCACACCATTATCGTAAATGCCTTCACTCTTGCCGACTCCACGAAAATTAAATTTAGCCGTGAAAAATCCAAGTTCTGGTAAGGTCTTGAAAAGAGTGTGGACGATCTTGCTGTCCATGGTGCCGCCATATAGCGGGTGGGGGTGAGCGATGACGGCGAAACCATTTATGCCGACGTGGCTGACCTTATCCGGCTCTGCCAGGACAGTTTCTAGTTTTCCGATCTGGCCATCAATGAAGAATTTTTGGGGAGAGATCACGGGTTTAATTAATAAAATAAAGAGTCAAATTTTCAGTCGCTCGACTATACGTCCATTTCTCAGATGTTCTTCAATGATTTCGTCGATGTCTTCCTTATCGACATAGGTGTACCAGACCCCTGCAGGATAGACCACGATTACTGGGCCTTCATCGCATCGGTCTAGACACCCCGCCGTATTAATCCGTACCCCCTGACTGTTGCTGTCTAGCTTCAGTGCCTTAATACGCTGCTTAGCATAATCCCGTACTGATTGGGCTCCATGGTTGTTGCAGCATGCTGAGCCAGCCTCACGCTGATTAGTGCAAAAAAATACATGATAACGATAGTGGCTCATGAGGGTATTCTGGAAAATAGCAGAGTGAAGATTATAGACCAGAATGATGAATTTTCGGACAAGTGAAAGATCAAGATAAGTTAGTGTCTAGCATGGATTGACAAGGATCTTCATGAATAACATAACTAGCAGATCTCTTAGAGATTCCTCAATTTTATTTCAGTCCACAATCGGCTCAGTCTTCGTCGTTGAGTCCGGTCGAGATCCTGGATCATTTCTAATCGAGTAAACAGCTCTTGGTCAGGGAAGATTGCCTTGTTATCAATTATTTCTGGCTGAATGAACTGGACTGCACTCATATTTGGATTGCCAGATCCGGTCAGGTTAGTGAGTTCTGCAGAGTTTCTCCCATCTAGCATGAAGGTAATAAATTGATGAGCCAGTTCGGGGTGAGTTCCGCTCTGATGTATGACCAGACTGTCAAGCGCTAGCACTGCGCCCTCTCTTGGTATTGAGTAGTCGATGATAAATTTCCTACCAGTTTTCTTGGCATCAAGTGCCGCTTGAAACATGTCGTTCGAGTAGCCATGTGCTACCCACAGATTTCCAACTGCAAGCTCCTTGACATAACTAGTGTTACTAAAAGCTGCCCAATAGGGTTTGGCACGTAAAATCAGGTTACGGGCCTCCTGCCAGTGTAATTCATTGGCATCGTTGGCTGAGTAGCCAAGATACTTGAGTGCGGCCGCCATCAGTTCTCGTTGACTGTCGAGCACAGTAACGCGGCCTTTTATTTTTTTCAGATACTTCGGTTCGAAAATCAGAGACCAGCTATCGGTAGGCAGCCCGAGTTCTATTATTTTTTGCTGATTAAAGCCTAATAATGTAACGGTATAAGCATAAGGAACGGAATATTTATTACCTGGGTCAAATGCATTATTGAGATGAGATGGGTTGATATTTTTGAGGTTTGGCAAAAGAGTTTTATCTAAGGGCCTCAATACACCCTGGTGAATTAAAGTGCTCATCGCGTTACCGGTGGGGATGATTAGATCGTGGCCACTTGCACCTGCTGCTAATTTCGCCAGCATTTCCTCATTATCGGCATAATAATCCTGAGAGAGCCGGCAGTTGCAGGACTGTTCAAATTGCTTGACCGTTTTTGGCGCGATGTAATTGTTCCAGTTGAAAAGATATAGAACTTTTTCACCTCTAGCAGCGATGTTTTGGTCTTGGCTGCTACAGCCTGTGACTAAAAACGCTGCTGATAATATGGTGAGAAGCACCGTGGAGGCGCGGGAGCGGGTCATTTTTTTGTTTCCAGCCGCAGAACGCCCGAATCTAATTTGGTGGCAATTATGATCATGGTCAATGTGAGGAGCATCAGCAGAGTGGAGACGGCATTTACCTCTGGCGTCACCGCGACCTTGATCATGGTGTAAATCTGAACCGGTAGAACCGGCTCACCCACTCCTTTTGTGAAGAAGGTGATGACAAAGTCATCGATCGAGAGGGTGAATGACATCAAAGCACCTGCAACCACTGCTGGCATGATCAGTGGCAGCGTAATCAGACGGAAAGTCAGCCAGGGGGATGCACCTAGATCACGTGCTGCTTCAAAGATACTTTCATCCATTCCTTGAAGTCGTGCCCGTACGATGATGGCAACAAATCCAATACAGAAGGTGGTGTGCGCGATGATAATGGAGAACATGCCGAGCGTTAGGTTGAGAACCTGCAAAAAGAATAGTAGTAGTGCTACCCCCAGAAGAATTTCAGGCATCGCTACCGGAGCGAATACTAGGATCGGCAGAAATTTAAGTTTGTAACGGTTCATCGCAAGTCCAGCCATGCTGCCGAGTATAGTGGCGCAAAAACTGGCACACACAGCGATGATCAAAGAGTTGCGCGCAGCGGTGAGCATTTCTTGATTGTTGAACAGCGCCACATACCAAGATAAGGTGAAACCGACCCACTCTGCATTCAGCTTGGAATCATTGAAAGAGTAAACAACCACGATGATCAGGGGAATATAAAGAAACGCATAGGCTAAGGCCGCTGCAGAGCATAACCAGATATTTCTCCGTCGCATAATTTATCCCTTTGTAATGGAGGCTGGCCTTGCAAGCCATGTTGACAGTGCGGTTATGGCTAGCACAGCCAGCGTCAGCATGATCGATAATGTCGAGCCAAAGGGCCAGTCACGGGTGCCGAGGAATTGGTCTTTGATCAGGTTTCCGATGAGAATGTCTCCGGTACCGCCAAGTATGTCTGGTACCGCAAACATACCTAACACCGGTATAAATACTAGCACTGAACCTGAGAAAACCCCTGGCAGGGATAGTGGCCAGGTGACGTGCCAGAATCTTTGCCAGGCATTAGCACCCAGATCTTGCGCTGCATCCAGTAGAGCGGGATCGTGTTTCTCCAGATTGGTATAGAGTGGCAATACCATGAAGGGAAGGTATACATAGACCATCCCGACGATTACCGCGAATGGGGAAAATAAAAGTGTCACCGGCGCAACTCCGAAAGCGCTCAGAACCCCATTAATAAAGTGGCTGAAGACTGACTCTGGACCGAGGATAATCATCCAGGCATATATGCGGATGAGGAAATTGCTGGCGAATGGCAGTACTACCAGGAGCACCATCAGATTGCGGAAACGTTTTTCGCTGCGAGCGATCAGTAGGGCTAGTGGGTAGGCCATGATGAGACAGATCAGCGTACTGGTTGAGGCAACAATAAAGGATTTAAGAAAGACTTCAGCATATAAAATGTCGCTGAAAAATAACTGGTAGGTTTCCAGTGTCAGGCCATGCTCTCCTTGGGCAGCCTCGGTAGGTGATATGATCGGGGCTAAGCCACCAAATTCCCCAGGAAATCGCAGCGAGGTGAATAGCATGATCAGGCTAGGAGTGACGAAGAAAACCAGTAGAAATACCAACGGCGGGCCACTCACCAGCCACTTAGTAACGCGGTTTTCTTTAGCCCCATTTCTAATCATTGAGAAAAGTACCGGCATCCTGACGCCAGGAGACCGTAACCGAATCACCTGTTTCAAAAAATTGGGCACTCCCCGGTGCTGAATTTGGGAGTAGGGCTTCAATACGAGCGCCGTTTGGAAGTTCTACGATATAGGTGGTTACATCGCCCACATAAAGAAATCCCTGTACCTTGCCTGTAAAATTATTCTTCAGTTCCACTTCTTCCGTATGATGAGTGATCCGGACCTGCTCCGGACGTATCGCCAACACCCCTGTATCTCTAGGTTTGACACCATCTTTACTGGGGGCAGTTACTTCACCGAGTCCTGCGACGCTGAGCCTTAAGTGCGATGGGCTAGCCTCTAGCACTTGGGCGTTCATAATGCTGATCTTGCCGATGAAGTCAGCAACAAAACGGTTTTTTGGGAAGCTGTAGATTCTGGAGGGTGCGTCAAGTTGTTCGACCTTGCCTTGATTCATCACCGCAATGCGGTGAGACAGTGCCAGTGCCTCATTCTGTGCATGGGTGATGAACACGAAGGTGACCCCCCTTTCTTTCTGGAGATTAATCAGCTCAATCTGCATCTCCTCTCGCAACTTTGCATCTAACGCCCCTAGCGGCTCATCTAATAGAAGCAAGCGTGGGCGATTAATCAATCCCCTGGCAAATGCAACGCGCTGTCTCTGGCCTCCTGATAATTCTTGAGGAAAACGGGCGCCAAGGTTTGACAGACGAACGTCATCAAGGGCCTCTTTGACTCTAGAGTTAATTTGATCAGGTGCTGAACCTGCCATTTTTAGAGGAAAAGCGATATTCTCTGAGACAGTCATATGCGGAAACAGCGCATAACTCTGGAACACGGTATGGATGGGGCGTTTTTCTGGAGGGATATTGGCCATATCCTTACCATCTAAAAGGATTTGACCGGCATCGGGTAGGTCGAACCCAGCGATCATGCGCAGTAGGGTGGTTTTGCCGCAACCGGAAGGGCCTAGCAGAGTAAAGAACTCACCCGATTCAATACTAATACTGATGTTGTCTATTGCGGTGAAATCGCCAAAGCGACGTGTCAAATTGCGAATTTCAAGTAGCGCCATAATGGATTAACTAAGTCTATCCGTATCACCACATATGCCAAAGTAGTAATGTCGCCAACAATAATACGAGCACAGACAGCAAGCGGCTCTGACGTTTTTTTTCGATGAGTAGCTGATTCATTTTATCTTCAAGCATCTGCGTTCGATTGTCACTTAACGCGTGATGAAGCAGGCGCGGGAACTGTGGAAACAGAACGGCCCAAGTGGGGATCTCCTTACCGAGGCGACGAACCAGTCCGTGCCAGCCGAGTTGATCCGACATCCAATTTTCAAGGTATGGTTTGGCAGTGGTCCATAGGTCGAGATTTGGATCAAGGTCGCGCCCGAGCCCTTCGATATTCAACAGAGTCTTTTGCAATAAGACTAGTTGAGGCTGGATCTCGACGTTGAAGCGGCGAGAAGTCTGGAATAGCTGCAATAGCACATGGCCAAATGAAATCTCCTTCAGTGGCTTGTCAAAGATAGGTTCACAGACGGCACGGATCGCGCTTTCAAAGTCATCTACACGAGTATCCTTTGGTGCCCAACCTGCCTCAACATGCGCCTGTGCCACGCGCTTGTAGTCGCGGCGGAAGAATGCCAGAAAGTTCTGTGCTAGATAGTTCTTGTCCTCATCTGTGAGTGTTCCCATGATGCCGAAATCAACTGCGATGTAGCGTCCATCAGTACCGACAAAAATATTACCGGGGTGCATATCGGCATGAAAATAACCATCACGAAAAACTTGGGTGAAAAAAATTTCCACTCCTATGCGTGCAAGTTTTGGAATGTCTACACCCTGTTCTTGTAGTTCCGCTACATGGCTAATGGGGATGCCCTTCATGCGCTGCATCACCATCACGGTGGGATGACAATAATCCCAGTAGACTTCGGGAACTAGTAGTAGAGGCGAATCAAGAAAGTTGCGGCGTAATTGGCTGCAGTTCGATGCTTCACGCATAAGATCAAGCTCGTCATTCAGGTGTCGCGCAAATTCCACTACTATTTCACGCGGTTTTAGACGCTTGCCATCTGGCCACAAGGCTTCGGCCAACCAGGCGCCAGTCTCCATTAAAGCGACATCGTGCGCGATGATCGGAGCGATGCCTGGGCGTAATATTTTAACGGCTACTTCTGTGCCATCATGTAGTTCTGCCAGATGGACTTGGGCAACAGATGCGCTAGCTATTGGTTCTGCTTCAAACTGGTGGAAGACCTCGCTAGCTGGCCTACCATAGACCTGTTCGAGGATGCTGAGTGCGACACTAGACGGAAATGGCGGAACCTGGTCCTGTAACTTGGCTAGCTCATCGGCAATGTCTTGTGGAAGGAGGTCTCGGCGAGTGGACAGCACTTGGCCAAACTTGACAAAAAGAGGGCCGAGCGCTTCTAGTGCTAGACGTAAGCGTTCCCCACGTGGTTTCTCTAACTGCCGCCAGAAGGTGGCAATCTTGATTAAAGGCTGCAAGGGATGCAACCGCCCTTGACCTAGAATAAAATCATCTAGGCCGAAACGGAATGCTACAGCGAGTATTTTGAGGAGGCGAATGAAACGCATTTATTCCAGATGCAATAGTTTATTTAGGGGCAATCTTAACCAAGAGATCGCCGTGATTAAGTTTCTCTATCCGTTCCCCTAGTTTCTCCACGTCAATATGGAGAGTATTTACATCGGCAACGAACTTGCGCACATAAGCGGGCTTGGCAAGCAGGGGCTGCTCCTCCAAACAATACTCTGAAAGAGTTTGAGAGAGGTTGCGTAGAGTCTCGGTATGCCACTGCAGCAAGCTATCTCCAGTCTGCACTAGCCGGTGGGCAAGAATATCACCCATGAGCCGGCTTAAATCCTGTTCGACATCCCAGTGTAGGTTTTTACCAATGTCTAGAAGTTCTTCCGCCAAGGCGGTATCGCCGGAAATGAGGATATTAGAATAGGCTTTTTCATCATGCGTAAGTAATCGCGGCAGAAGACTGGGAGCCAGGGTAAGGGTGGCATCAGGCGCGATAGCATCTGTTGCAACCGCGATCTCACCATTGGATTGCACGACTAAATCGAAGTCGGCGAAAGGGGGAGTGCAGAAGCGAACGATCTTTCCGGCGCAGGGTTGCAGCCGTTTACGTGCCCAGCTCTCACCTCGTAATAGGTGGTTGAGCAGGGCTATCACAGCAGATGCTATCACGGTAACAGCGTAAATCTAGGAGATTTGTTGGATCCCAGCAAGCAACCAAACAGCCTCGGCATCTTTGAGGCTCTTTTGTACGTGCCAGATTTCATCAATTGATTCTGGTAATGAGTCAGGTGATTCGCGTAATTGGCCGTTGAAGCGCACGCTGGCGATGGCTTGATCATCTGTGGTGACGACCTCCAGCAGTTCGGCATTGATCGAGAGTACTTCAGTTTTCTGTGGTTCGTCACCGCGCTCACTGATTTGCATGCTGATCTCTGCATACATCTCTGGTGTGGTGTACTCACGAATGTCATTCAAGTCACGCGCATCATTGGCCGCTTGGAGGCGGATAAATGAGGTCTTGGCGTTGCGTAAGAATGGCCCCACCTTAAAATCTGCGTGGATATTCGCGGCTTTTTGGGTATCTTCCGTCGCAGTTCCTAGCCCCATCGATGCCGGCGTTATAGGGCTGTTGGAGGTGTTTGCATCCATTCCGGAATATTGCAGAGGGCGCGTCACCTGTTCTTGTCTGGATTTACGCATCATGCGTATGACAAAGAAAATTGCAGCCATCAGTGCGGCCAGCATCAGTACGTCCATCATATTGACGCCCTCAAATGCGCCACCCATAAACAGTGCGGCCAGCAATCCTCCCGCGGCCAGACCTGCTAACGGACCTGCCCACTTGCTACCACCAGCGGCAGCAGCGGCAGCAGTCGGCGCCTGTGCCGGCTTGGGCGCGGCTTGCGGGCTGATGGACTGACGTTGTTGGCCGATACTCTTGCCACCACCGAAACGTTTTGCTTCTGCATCAAAGGTGGCTAGTCCAAAGCTGAGAACGGCCAGAGTCATCAGGGTCGCTATTTTATTCATGAAGGTCTCCAGCAGGATGGTTAAAGCGTTCAGTATAGCACTATCGATTCATTGCGATGTTTCGTAAATTGAGCTCAGACTCAGCTACAGTAGGGTGCTAATGGACCTTTGGTGAGAAGGTTTGGGTGAATTTATACTTTGGATGAGAATTCATTTGTATCTAGAGAATGGTTTGCTCAGGTTCTAGTCCATGGGTGCCGATTTTGTCGGTAACAATACTCTTGACCGTCAGGATCGGCAGGATGTAATGTTGGGCCTTGGTGGGCTGCAGAGTAAATTTAAGATTTGTATCTTTGAGGAAATAAACTGGAGTGTAAAAATGAAAACAACAACTTTATTATTAGCAACTATTGCAATTATAGGCTTGGTCGGTTGTAAAAAAACAGACAACTACACGCCAGCGGCAACCGCCAGTGGGGAAGACATATTCAATATGAACTGCACTAAATGCCATAAGCCGAACACTGATGGTAGCGTGATGGTATTGAATGCTGCAGTAGCGAATAAAGATGCCATCATCAAAAAGGTGCAGATAGGAAGCACGTCCATGGCTGCCTTCCCCAATATCACGGGTGAATCGGCGAATCGTTTGGCGGAATACGTGCTGGCAAACAGCAAGACCAAGTAACCTGTTACTGTTTTGCCACTAAGCTTTCGGTTTTCTGCCAGGGGACAGCGGTGGAATATACCCCGCGACCCGGTAGAGCATACCCTCGCTCTTCTTGCCCTTTTCAAAACGGATCGAGTGGCACATTATCAACTCGCCGCTGGCGGCCAGACTGGATACATCGAGACGCACTTTTGCCAGTGGGATGCCCGTGTCATTCGCAATCTCCGAGTCAAGTCGCTCACCGTGTTGTTTTAGGTATTGCAGAATTTCATGCAAAGAAAATACTCCTCATAACGCACTGTTGAATATAGAAAGTGAATTTCATCAAGCCAAGCCGGCACGATATGAACCCATTCTACCAGAAGCAGCGTTAAAGTTCGGGCTCCTGTGAGTCAGGACTATTTTTTAATAACAGGCATTCAGTCGCCTCTATTATCGGGCCCCCGCTTGCTTGAGTAGCTGCACCACTTCCTCGTGGCCATTCTGTGTCGCTGCAATCAGTGGAGTATCTCCGTTACGGGTCTTGATATTCACATCGGCCTTGGCTGAGAGTAATGCCTGCACAATTGAGCGATGACCGTTCTGTGATGCTACTAGTAGCGCAGTGATACCACGGCCTGCGCCATCGTTCACATCAATCTTGGTTGCGAGTAGCGCCTTGACCTGGGGGAGGTCACCTCTCCCAGCCGCATTAATGAGAGGATGATTTCCCTCTGAATGAGCCCACGTAATAGCAGGAACAGAGCACAAAGCCAGCAGCATACTCATGATGCACAGTTTTTTCTGTAAACCAATCACTTCTACTCTCCTTTGGTACGAATCAGATTGCTCCCTGTTTTGGTAAGAAAAAATTTTAAAAATCAGTGAGATGGCCTGAAGTATTCTCGGCGTATACGCCTTGGTCAATCATAAATCCTTTGGAAGCGATGCGCCAGGAACGATTCAATCGGAAATTTTGGTTTCAGACCCAGCACACTTGCCGCAACTACTTCGCCAGTAAGGGGCGCTGCTACGATCCCGGTACGAAAACCTCCGGTAGCATGGAAGAAATTCTCTAGTTCCTCAGCTGGTCCGAGAATAGGAAGTTCATCTGGCGTGCCGGGGCGAAGCCCGCTCCACGAGCGTTTGAGCGTCACATTGCGCAAAGCCGGCACAGCACGGATCGCACCAGCTGCCAGGTTGCATATGTCCTCATAGCGGACTTTGGTGCTGAAATCAGAATACTCCGTAGTGCTTCCGATAATGATCTCACCATGTGCTTTCTGCAAGATATAGCAGTCACGCGTGCTTAGATTCGAGCGCAGCGTACCCGGATGCAGCGGCTCAGTGCAGATGATCTGCCCACGCACTGGCTGGATAGGAATTTCAATATTGGCGAGCTTAGCAATCTGAGCGCCCCAAGCACCAGCTGCGTTGACTACTGCACCACACGATATACTTCCCTTATCCGAATAGACCTCGACGATTCGCCTATTATTGCAACGGAGTGCGTGGACTCGCGCCTCAGCAATGAAGCATGCACCCTTAGCACAGGCCCCGCGTTTGAGTGCCTCATTTAGCAGTATTGGATTTACCTGGTTGTCGCCTGGGAAATGAATTGCATTGCGCAGGTTGTGAGTAATCAAAGGATCTTCGTCGCGGATGCGTTGTGGTGTCCACTGTTCTAGTGCCCCATGGTCACTACCTGCCCATGCAATGATACGACTGGCATGACTTTCCTGGCTCTCGTCATAGATCAAATACAACAGTCCGGTTGCTGATTCGGCCTCGATATTAATTCCACAAAGCGTTAGGAGTTCAGTTGCGAGTTTAGGGAATAACAGGTTACTTTCCCACAGAAAGTCCATGAATTTGAGTGGCAAAGGCGTCGGCTCGGCCCCAGCATCTTTTTGCGAGGTGTGCAGAATCACGCCACAGCCAAGGCCAAGCGATTCACCTAGCGACCAGAGCCCGCCAGCAGAGGCAGAAGTCGCGCGACCAGGAGTTGAGGCATCGAGTAGCGTGACCGAGGCGCCGCGCCGAGCTAGTGAAAAGGCGACACTTGATCCAATCACGCCGCCGCCAATGACAACCACGTCTGAAAATTTTCGCATTACCATTAATTTTTGAGCGATTCCGGAGCAAGTGATCCGAGAGTTATCGGCCCAAGTGGGGGGCGTACACTGGGGGGGCCAATATCCGTCACTGAACATTTCTCTTCCGCGGCGACTAGACGTGAAAGGAATGGCCAACAGAAACGTCCTTGACAGGCGCCCATACCAGCGCGTGAAGTTATCTTGAGGCTACGGTAGGTAGTTGATCCAGCGCAGACCGCCTCGCGGGCTTCGCCCCAGGTTACCTCTTCACATCGACAAACTAGAGTGTCATCACGCACCAGAGACATGAGGCCCGGTTGTAGTGTTGAGATCTTATCTAGGGCGCGACGAAGTGGCATCAAACGAGAGAGTTTCTGTTCGATCGAATCGCGTGCAGCAGTAAACGTTGCTTCGTCGACTGCCCCGAGAAAAAAGGCAGCAGATATTCCAGCAAGTTTCCCTTCATGTGCTGCAGCTAGAGAGCCAGTAACGCCTGCACCGTCACCTGCAGCAAAAATACCGGCAACGCTGGTTGAAAGGTTACGGTCCCGAATCGGAATCCAGCCACCGACTTCAGGACAGAACTCAAGTTTACATTCAGCCATTTGTGCTAATTGATTACGCGGGACAAAACCGTAGCCCACTAGCAGTGTATCTACTCTCTCGGTTTCAATACAGTTATTGTCCGGAAACCACTCCGCATTAACAGGGGCGTGCTGGACCGCGTTTAGCTCACTTTCGCCTTGAGCAGAGACGACAATACGGCCATATCGCACTGGGACGCCGGACTGGTGAAGTTTGTTTAGGTAGAGGAATCCCTCAACAAGGATTTCCGGTGTGCGAAATCCGTGCAGCGGCAGACGGAGCCAGGCTGGACGAGATGATGCTTCCAGTACCGAGACCACGTGCACCCCAGCATCGATCAGTTGGCACGCTACCGCTAACAAGAACGGGCCGGTGCCAGCAAGCATCACTCGCTTTCCTGGCGCAACTCCCATGGTCTTTATGAGTGACTGCGCAGCGCCAGGGGTCATTACACCGGGTAAGGTCCATCCAGGAAAAGGTGGTACAAGTTCGTGGGCACCCGGGGCGAGGATAAGGGCCTGTGACTGGAGCAGCTCGGTATGCTCATCAGGAGAGGTGACAGCAACGCGCAGCCCGTCGAAGATCCCCCAAGCGCTATGACCGTTTCGTATTTCAATATACTGTGTGAGTTTTGCTATTTCTGTGCGCAGTTGTTCTCCTCGCGGATGCGGAATTGGTGCGCGTTCCGGATTAGTCGGCTTGCGGTAGATCTGGCCGCCCAGAGCGAATCCCTCATCGACAATTGTGCAACTGAGGCCTTGTTTTGCAGCGGCAATAGCGGCACTCATGCCGGCGGGACCGCCGCCGATGATCACAATACTGGAGTGGTTCATACTTAGTATGCAGTAGCTGTTGCCCCTCGGGCGGACACGACGCGCATACCTGGTTGCACCAGGGTCATACAGGCGCGGGCACTTGTACGTTCGTTAATCTGCATCAGGCAATCACAACAAACACCCATGCCGCAGAATAGTGAGCGCGGTGCTGCCGTGCCTGAAGTCATTCGTACAACCCGTCGACCAAGATGGAACAGGGCGCCAATAACAGTGAATCCTTCCGGGCAGTGGACCACCTGCCCATCTAGTATGAATTCTATTTCCATGATTATTATGTGTGCTGTGTACAGTCTAGATTGACAGGGGGTAGCGGCTTGTGGCGCGCATGGGATATGCATTCTATCAGACCTTACCGGGCTCAGTAACGTTCCCTTGACCAGCAAGAGCAGCAGGATGTAATGTTCGCTAAGCTCGATTGAAAGGCCGTTGTGGAGTTTACCTTTGAATACTGATCCTGCCACACACGAACTTCTTCACGGCATCCTCAAGCAGGTATCCCGGTCATTTTATCTCACGCTCAATGTGTTGCCAGCAAATGTGCGTGATCAAATGGGATTATCATACCTATTTGCGCGCGCGGCCGACACTATAGCCGACACCGATCTGATCAGTCGCGCCCAGCGACTGGAGTATCTAAATCAGTTTCGCTCTCAATTCAAAGGCGGTGACATTGAATGGGACGCTATCCGGAGAATTCAGGCGGCTCTTCTCCCCCATCAGCAGAACTCAGCCGAGTATGTTCTTTTACAGCGACTAGGGGATTGCCTTAAATTATATGAGCAATACTCTTCCGATGACCGGGAACGAATTCAGTGGTTAATGGAAGTTCTGCCCAAGGGGATGGAGATGGATTTGGTCAGGTTTCCAGGAGAATCTGTGGCAGATCTCACTGCATTAGCCACACTAGATGAATTAGATCATTACACTTATTATGTTGCGGGTTGTGTCGGGGAGTTCTGGACAAGGATGGTGTGCGCGCATCGGCCAGCGATGGCACAGTGGGACATCGCGGAGATGTCGGCTATCGGTGTGAGTTTCGGCAAGGGTTTACAGTTGACCAATATCGTCAAAGATATTGCCCGAGACATTCATCATGGCCGGTGTTATGTGCCTCAATCGTTGCTTCAGGAAGCTGGACTGCAGCCAGCTGATTTGTTGCACGCAGGTAGTTTGATAAGATTCAGACCGGTGTTGCACCGGCTCATCGCGCTTGCAATGGAACATCTTAATCAAGGGTGGATTTATACTATGGCGATCCCGTCTTCTGAGATTCGTCAGCGGTTGGCTTGCATCTGGCCGATCTTGCTAGCCGGAGAAACTTTGCGGCGTGTTGCGGTTGATCCCGGACTACTTGATCCTGCGGTCAATGTGAAAGTGCCGCGCAGCATTGTCTACCGAGTGATGTTGTTGACCCTACTCACAGGCGCCAGTGGAACAGTGGCAACTGCCTCTTGGAATCGCCTCAGAGGCTCTGTAAGGAATTCCTTAGAACTTGAAGCCGCGGTGTAATGCAACTACGCCAGCAGCTAAATTGAAATACTCCACCCGTTCGAAACCAGACTCCTGCATCAATAGCTTTAACTCTTCCTGGGTTGGGTGTACACGGATGGACTCGGCCAGGTAACGGTAGCTGTCCTCATCCTTAGCAATAATCTTCCCCATTGCCGGCAGGACCTTGAATGAGTAAGTATCATAAATAGGTTGAAGTGGTTTCCATACCTTTGAAAATTCAAGTACAAGGACGCAACCCCCGGGGCGGAGTACACGTAGCATCTCCTTAAGAGCAGTATCCTTGTGGGTCATGTTTCTGAGACCAAAGGCTACGCTGACACAATCAAAATAATTGGCCGGGAAGGGTAGTTTTTCTGCATCGCATTGTGCCACCGATGCCGACCTGCCCTCATCTAGCAGACGGTCTCGACCGATCGTTAGCATTGAGTTGTTGATGTCGGTGAGCCAAACCTCGCCAGTTTCGCCGACCTGTTCAATGAATCGTGCGCTCAAATCAGCAGTGCCGCCAGCAATGTCAAGCACTCGGCTGCCACTCTTGACCCTACTGGCTTCCACGGCAAAATGCTTCCACCAGCGGTGCATGCCCACTGACATAAGATCATTCATTAGGTTGTAGCGCTCCGCTACCGAATCAAATACTACCGCCACCTTGCGGGCTTTTTCTATTTCGGGAACGGTATTGAAACCGAAGTGAGTGGTTTTAGTCATGAATATTCAGATTTGCAATCTAAGAAGGTTCGCGGCTTGAGCCAACTTGTTCTAGCCGCTGTAGATAATGCTGCCACATTTTATCCTGATGTAACCCATATTCGTAGAGTAGGTCCCACGAATAAAGGCCGGTATTGTGTCCATCAGAAAAATTCAGTTGAATTGCATAACTCCCAACTGGTTCGATGTGGTCTATATTGATATCTCTCTTGCCAGTTTGGAGCACTTCTTGTCCAGAGCCGTGCCCACGCACTTCCGCGGAGGGCGAATAGACGCGAAGAAATTCGCACGGAATCTGGAAGGTATTGCCATCCGAAAAAGAAATTTGCAATAACTTTGATCGCCGGTGCAGCTTTATTTCAGTGACTTTTGGGGTATCTTTTCCAAGGCCTGCCATATCACATCCCTTATTAGAGGCGTGTACATGATAAACCAGCACAGGAAAAACTAAAACTTTATCTCAGCGTTACGTTCCTGTCACCTTGAAACCCTACATTGGTCCGGGTCTAGTTTTATTAAGTTGGCTCAGTGAGAATGGTTATGCGTAGTGCTCTCTACGGTGTGTTGATTACTGGGCCGCTAATAGGGTTAATGCGCAATCACGGCTGCTTCAATCTCCGCAAAAGTTTTGGCAACCTCGGTAAATGGAATGATCGCCCCTAATTGTTTTTCGATTTGCGTCGAGGAAAAAATACCGCATACAACAGGTTCGCCATCGTGATTGTTTTCTATCACTAGGGTGTGTTGCCGCCCGCTCTCACGTAAGCTAGATATCACATGCCCAACCTTGGCATGCATTACCTCACTAATTTGGATTGCTTCCATCTGATCTAGCGGGGTCATAATATCAGCGACCAGTATTTCATTATGTTTCACCCTCCGCTCCTGAATAAAGCGTAGTGGCTTCTCACCAAGAATATCCGTTGCGGTGATGATGCCACCAAGGGCGCGATCCTGGTTCAATACCAGTAATGATCGGACTCCCCTCAGTATCATTAATGTATTGGCAGATTCCATGGTTATACTCGGCTCGATCACGGCGGCATAGATGTAGCGAAGATCGGTCATCACATAGATGGCAGGTGAGTCGAGAGAAATAGATCTTGGTGGAGTAGGACGAGAGATTTGTACCGATCCGGTCAAGCGTTTTGCAGGAAGGACAGGGTAATTGGACATGGTGTAAACCTCCATTGGGGTGGATGGGGAACACTTGTGACAGGATGAGAGCCTGGGATTATCCTGTCTGCATGCTCAACCTTACGCGTATCAGAATGATGGGTCAATACAATCATAGTCCATTAGTCCTAGCATGTAGGGGGCAGTCGACCAGGCAAGTTTGTTAGAATATATCCAGACTCTTTACTTGGGTGGTTATGCACTTATTCCATAAAAATATTAGTTTGAGTTTCAAGGCAGTATCTTTGGTAGTGTTTAGCTTGCTTGCAATCGGTTGTGGCACCCCGTCCATAGCGGGTCAATTACGTCCGGAAGTTAGAGTTTTTATCGGTGAGATGGTTGACCGTCACGGATTCGAGCGGGCTGAGCTTGTACGTATATTCAGTAAGGCGAAATTTCAGTCGGCGATTATCCGTGCTATTTCCCAACCAGTTACTGTTCGACCCTGGTATGAGTATCGGCCTTTATTTGTCAATGAGCGACGTACAGTGGGTGGAGTCACCTTCTGGAATAACCATGCGGAGAAACTAGAACGGGCGCGTAAGGAGTACGGCCTCCCGGAGGAAATTGTGACGGCGGTAATTGGAGTGGAGACCGTCTACGGCACTCAGACCGGCAAGTATCGCGTGCTCGATGCATTGGTCACGCTAGCATTTGATTATCCTCGTCGCTCTGAGTTTTTCCGCGACGAGCTGGAGCAGTATCTCTTGCTGATGAAGGAGCGGGGTGCTGATGTATTAAAGCTCAGAGGCTCGTACGCAGGCGCGATTGGCATCCCGCAATTTATGCCGAGTAGTTATCGACGTTACGCCATCGATTTCGATGGCGATACTCGAAAGGATTTATTACAAAGTCCCGCAGATGCGATTGGCAGCGTCGCTAATTATCTCAAGATGTTCGGATGGGAACAGGGGCAGCCAGTGGCAGTTCGTGCGAAGATCAGTAGTGAACGTTATCAAGAGGCTCTGGCCGCCGGAATTAAGCCGAGTTTGACGTTATTACAAATGAAACAGTTTGGAGTCACACCTCTGGTGGGACTGGCAGATCTCGTTGGCGAGCGTATGGCTGCGTTGTTTGTATTGGAAGGTAAGGATGGACCGGAGTATTGGCTGGGTTTCAACAATTTCTATGTCATCACCCGCTATAATCGCAGCATTTATTATGCCATGTCAGTATGGCAACTGGCTGAAGAAATTCACGCCGCAAGAAATGGTATCAATGACTTTTGATATTGGATGTGGGGATGCACTCCGCCTCAATAATTTTTGAACCCACGCTACTTGTTGCCTAAGAACTAGGAAAGGCCACCACATGATCAGCCTCAAGGCGGATGCCGATCTTCTCGCCGATGGCATGGTTATGGTGACTGGGTACTAATGATAGAGCGCTAGTGCCACTTGGTAGGCTGAGTGTGTAGAGAATATCGGCTCCACGGAAAGCTTTGTGGAGGACAGTTGCCTGCAGCAGACTGGAATCATCATGCACGATATCATCCGGTCGCAGCAGTACATCAACTCGGCAGCCCTTCCCACATATCTGGTCGGCCGGTGAACATTGATGTGGAATGTCTGCTGTTAGTACACCGAGTTCGATTTCTACTCGTTTTGGGTCCAATACCTGGCCGGGTAGGAACACGCCCTGGCCGATAAAGTTCGCGACAAAGCGGTTGGCAGGGCGGTGATACAGATTGTAGGCACTGTCCCACTGCTGGATCTCGCCGCGATGCATAACTCCAATCTCGTCCGCAATGGCAAAGGCCTCGTTCTGATCGTGAGTCACTAGTATGGCGGTAGTATTCTGATTCTTCAGTATCTCGCGGACCTCGAGGCTCAGGCGTTCACGCAGACTGACGTCCAGATTGGAAAATGGCTCATCCAGCAACAGCAGATCAGGCCGCGGCGCTAGCGCGCGTGCCAGAGCCACACGTTGCTGTTGGCCGCCGGAGAGTTCGTGTGGATACTTGTTGGCTGCATCGGATAGACCGACAGTCCCTAGCAATTCATTGACGCGCGATGCCCGATCGTTTTTTGGTAGTTGGTGCAGGCCGAAGCCGATGTTATTGATAACAGTGAGGTGCGGAAATAGCGCGTAATCCTGAAATACCATGCCAATACGACGTTGTTCCGGTGGTAGAAAAACACTGTCACTACTCACCGTGGTACCACTCAGTAGGATCTCTCCCGCTATAACGGGTTCGAACCCTGCAATGCATCTCAATACGGAGGTCTTGCCGCAACCGCTCGGCCCCAGTAAGCAGCCGATCTGACCTTTCTCCAGTCTCAGCGATAAATTATTTACCACTAATTGCTGACCGTAAGCTTGCTGGATATTTTTTAGTTCGAGCAGCATAAATTATTTTTCCGTTTGCCGCATAAACAGTATGATCGGTATCAAGCCTGAGATTACTAGCGCCACTGCCGGTAATGCGGCCTGTTCCCAGGCTCCTTCCGAAGTCATTTCAAAGATTCGTACCGACAGCGTATCCCAACCGAATGGTCGGGTCATCAGAGTAATTGGCATCTCTTTCATTACGTCGACAAAGACCAACGCGCCAGCAGTAAATATGCCGCTCTTCAAGATTGGTAGATGTACCCGTCGCAGCATCATCCATCCATTTATGCCCATACTCATTGATGCTTCATCGATGCTGCTGGTGATGCGCTGCATTGCGCTATCGATCGGACTGTGACTGACTGCGAGAAATCGTGTCAGGTAAGCCAGTAGCATGATAGCGAGGGTGCCTTGGATCATGAGACCCGTTTCGATCTGGAATAATTGCAGTGTTACTTCTCCAATCCAATTATCTAGGCTGGCCAATGGCACAAACATACCCACAGCTAGCACGGTGCCCGGTAAAGCGTAGCCGAGGGTAGCGATGCGCACTGCATTCCGCGTGGCTGCATCTGGGTGGCGACGAGTCGCGTATACCAGCAACAGCGCTACTGTACAGGTTAGCAGCGCGGCAAGTGTGGAAAGCAGCAGCGAATGCCAGAGAAAGCCTAGATAGCGAGAGTCGAGATCCTGCACTAAACTATTAGCTGCCCAAATGACCAACTGTCCGATCGGTAGCAAGAAGGCAAAAAATAGTGTGCCCGAGGCTAAAGCAGTTGCTGTCGCGGAACGCCATCCGGAAAGTGCGATGCGGTCAGCGCGCGCGCTTTGCTTAACTTCCGCATAGCGCATACGGATGCGAATCTGTTGCTCCACCACGATCAAGGCAAAGATGATTACGAGCAGCAACGAAGCCAGTTGTGAAGCAGCTGCTAGCGAGAACATGCCGAACCATGCCTTGTAAATGGCGGTGGTGAATGTATCGTAATTGAATACTGCCACAGTGCCGAAATCTGCCAGTGTCTCCATCAGAGCTAGCATCACCCCGCCGGCGATCCATGGACGTGCCATTGGTAGGGCCACCCTGAAGAAACCTTGTGTGCGATTAAGCCCAAGTGATTGCGAAGCTTCCAACGAGCGCTTTCCTTGTGTAAGAAAAGCATTGCGTGCAAGCAAGTAAACGTAGGGGTAGAAAGCTAGCACCATGACTGTGATCACGCCCATCCGTCCACGCACTTCAGGGAACCAAGCGTCCGGACCCAGCCACGAGTGAAATGCACTTTGCACTGGGCCTGTGAAATCAAATAGTCCGAGTACCACGAACGCGGTGACGTAGGCGGGGACTGCAAGGGGGAGCAACAGTGCCCAGGAAAATAATTTCCGTCCAGGAAATTCGCAGACTGCGGTGAGCCAGGCGAGACTTACGCCTAGCAGCGTGGTGCCACTGACCACGCCCAGCGCAAGCCAGAAAGTATTGATTAGAAGACTTAGCAGGGTGGTCTCAACCAAATGCTGCCAGATATCGCTGGTGGGGGCAAAGAACGAGGAAAGGATGGTGCCGATCGGGATCAGCACCAGTGCGGCCACCAGAAAAGGGATTAGACGCCAGACGGATACTGGACGATGATTAGAAGAGAGGTAGCGGGAAAGGCTGGTTAACTTATTTCCATTCCGCGCCGCAATACTGAGTGTTTCAACCTTCACCTTCGTGCCTTAGCGGTAGCCGGCCCGATCCATCAACTTGACTGCCGTTGACTGTAGTTCACCGGCGGTAGCTATATTTATCGTGTTCTGCTTGAAACTGCCCCATGCCAAGACCACTTCATAAGGCTTGATCTTAGGGTTGGCCGGATACTCCATATTCACCTCGGCATAAAGGTTTTGTGCCTTATCCATTGACAAGAATTCCAGCAACTTAATTGCTGCCGATTCGTTCTTGGCATGTTTGGTGATGCCTGCTCCAGAAACATTAACATGGACACCATTACTGGATTGGTTAGGCCAAAAAATTGCTAATGGTGAGGAGGGGCTCTTTGCCAATAAGCGACCAAAATAATAGGAATTGACCAGCGTCACGTCGCATTTTCCAGCCGCGACGAACTCCATCGCACGAGTGTCGTCTGACAATGGATCAGTGGCGAGATTTGCGACCCACCCCTTCACAATCTGCTCTGTCTTGGCTTCTCCGTGCTCGGCAATCATCATTGCTACCAGAGATTGGTTATACACCTTCTTGGATGAGCGCAGACATAGGCGTCCCTTCCACTTTGGTTCGGCCAAATCCTCGTAGCTGGAAAGTTCCCCGGGTTTTACTTTATGAGTGTTGTAGACCATGGTACGGGCGCGTACTGAAAGACCTACCCATTGTTTTTGAGGGTCGCGTAGATGGGTTGGGATATTGGCATCAAGCGTCTTCGACTCTATTGGTTTCAGAAGCCCCTCGCGTGCAGCCTCCCACAGATTACCTGCATCAACCGTGATGAGCATGTCGGCTGGTGTATTCTTTCCTTCCGCCTTGAGGCGAGCGAGTAAAGCGCCTTCATTATCGGTGATGAACTTCACCGCAATGCCGGTGTCTTTGGTAAAAACATCAAACATCGGTTTGATGAGTTGTTCAATACGCGCAGAATAGACCACCACCTGTTCAGCATGGACGTAATTAGTGCCAAGCAGCGCAGTGCAACTCAGTATTGCTACAAGATAGCGGCCTAAGAGTAGTCTCGGTATTTTCATTTGCTCCGGATCAAATTAACAACAAAATCAAGGGTGCGCCTGCGATTTGATTATATACGAATGATAATAGTTATCAATAAGAATCTGGGTAACTTGGTGCCAGCTGTTGAAAATGAGGGGCAAATTCAGGGGAAATAGTTTGGTCGCGGTATGATACTAGCCATAAAGTTATAGACCTTCTGGCCGCGCATACTACTCATGAGTTGAAGCTTTATGAATATTGGAAATAATAAACAGCTAATCATAGCGGTAAGAATTCTTGAGGTGTGGCAAATAGGCCTCTATATACATATTCATCCGCGACGGGACATGCCTTTCTTTCTCAGTATCAGTTCGCCATGAGAAGGGTGATATCTGGACTGGTATCTTTTCTACTTATTCTCCCAATAAGCTTGTCTACTCATGCTCAAGGGAAAGAATGGAAGAGGCTCAATGGCGAGGTCATGTCGTTATACCGACAGGGTCATTATGATCAGGCTGTTGCCACCGCAAGAAGAGCTTTGCAGGTAGCTGAAAAGGCCGGTGGACCGGATCATCTTGATGTGGCCATGAGCCTAAACAACCTTGCCGAACTGTATCGAGCTCAGGGTCAGAATGAGCTCGCAAGGTCACTGCATGCACGTGCGCTGATAATCAGGGAGGGGACGCTTGGTCCAGAGCATCCCTTAGTGGCGGCGAGTCTAAATAATTTGGCAGAGTCATATCTTGCCCAAGGTCAGGATGAGCAAGCGGGGGCATTCTTCAGACGTGCGCTGGCGGTCACGGAGAAGGTCTTTAGCTCGGACCATCGTTTAGTTGCCACGAGCATGAATAGCCTGGCAATGGTGTACGATTCTCAGGGGTTGTACGCACAGGCAGAGCCGCTTTACCAGCGGTCATTGGCGATTTTGGAGAAGACTCTCGGATCGAATCACCCTGACGTGGCGAGAGGTCTCAACAATTTAGCATCGCTGTACTATTCTCAAGGCCGCCATGCTCAGGCCGAGCCACTTTATCAGCGTGCACTGGCAATTTGGGAGAAGGTTTTAAGCCCTAATCATCCCGATATAACCCACAGTCTGAACAATCTTGCAGCGTTGTACTATGCCCAAGGTAAGTATGAGCAGGCCGAACCGCTCTACAAGCGTGCACTGGAAATCGGGGAGAATGCGCTCGATCCAAACCATCCTGATCTAGCGACGAGCCTCAATAATCTAGCGGAGCTTTACCGTGCCCAAGGCAAATACGAGCAGGCCGAGTTGCTGTACAAACGCTCGCGTGCGATCTGGGAGAAGTCTCTGAGTCCCTATCATTCAGAAGTTGCTACGAGTTTAAACAATCTTGGGCTGTTATATGATGCGCAAGGTAAATATGATCAAGCCGAGCTGCTGTACAGCCGTTCGCTGGCAATCTGGGAAAAGGCCCTCGGACCGAGCCATCCCGATGTGGCAACAAGCCTGGAGAATAGGGCAACACTCTATCGTAAAACTGATAGGAAAGCAGAAGCAGAGTTGTTGGAGCAGCGTGCATTAATCATTCGGAGCTTGAAGCGGTGAGATTAAAGATGAGACAGGAGAGTCTTTTTCAGAGAGGTACGGCGACCATGAGGCTGGGCTTTGTTACTTATGGCCACGGTTGTTTCTGGCAGAATGGGTGAATGGATTGAGATCGGTGGTGTGGGGCAAGGGCGAGCTGAACGGGTTAACAATTCTTGCAGCATTACGGCGAATGGCCAGCGGCGCAAGGTATTGGTCAAGGTAGAGGAAGCACATTAAGCGGCTTAGGCGGGCTTTTTTGTAATTTGGTGAGATTAGCCATATACTGAAAATGATGGCTGAAAGCGAATGGGCTGTAGTACTGGGCTGATTTGTTAGTACTGCGGCAACTAACCCAAAACAAGGAGAGACCATGGCAGAAGAAAGTATTTATCGAATAACGGAGATAGTTGGGACCAGCAAGGTATCTTGGGAAGATGCGGCTAAGAATGCGGTCAAGACTGCTTCAAAGACGCTGCGTGATCTAAGAGTTGCTGAGATTATGAAGCTCGATATGGTGATCCAGAAAGACAAAGTGACTCGCTATCGGGCCCGAGTAAGCTTGTCTTTCAAGTACGAAGCAAAGGGTAAGTAAGGTAGGTAACTGGAATGAGGAATAAAAAAAGGGCGCTGATATGCGCCTTTTTTATTCCTCACTTTGCTGAGCAGCAAGCGCTATACGACGGAGGAGGGCTCCTCTTCAAATTGCAGCTTCACCTTGCCATCGGCGCCCATGTCCACTGTCACACGGCCGCCGTTGGCGAGACGACCGAACAGTAGTTCATCTGCCAAAGCGCTGCGAATGGTATCTTGGATCAACCTTGCCATAGGCCGCGCACCCATCAGCGGATCAAAACCATCTTTTGCCAGATGATACTTTAGTTCATCGGTGAAAACAGCTTCCACTTTCTTTTCATGTAGTTGAGATTCCAGTTGCATCAGGAATTTATCTACTACCCGCAGAATCACCTCTCGGTCCAGCGCTGAGAAGGAGATAATTGCATCGAGTCGGTTGCGGAATTCCGGCGTAAAAATGCGTTTGATGTCGGCCATCTCGTCACCAGCTTGTGCCGACTTAGTAAAGCCGATTGAAGTCTTAGCGAGTGATTCTGCTCCAGCATTCGTGGTCATGATGATGATCACATTACGGAAATCTGCTTTGCGACCATTGTTGTCGGTTAAGGTGCCATGATCCATCACCTGAAGCAGGATGCTAAAAATGTCTGGATGGGCCTTCTCAATCTCATCAAGTAGCAGCACTGCATAGGGCTGTTTAGTGATGGCCTCGGTGAGCAGGCCGCCCTGGTCAAAGCCTACATAGCCGGGTGGCGCACCGATCAGTCGTGAGACTGCATGCCGTTCCATGTACTCTGACATATCAAAACGGTGCAGTTGAATACCCAATGCATAGGCAAGTTGCCGTGCTACCTCTGTTTTCCCGACGCCAGTAGGGCCGGAAAAGAGAAATGAGCCGACTGGTTTTTGTGGACTACCCAACCCGCTACGGGCCATCTTAATCGCTGCTGTGAGGGCATGGATAGCCTTATCTTGGCCGAAGACAACAGCCTTCAAATCACGTTCGAGCGTTTTCAGTGTGTTCCGATCATCACTAGAGACACTCTGAGGCGGAATGCGGGCGACCTTCGCTATGATGTCTTCGATTTCATGCTTACTAATAATTTTTCGTTGCTTTGATTTGGGTAGGATACGCTGGGCCGCGCCTGCTTCGTCGATCACATCAATCGCTTTGTCTGGCAAGTGTCGGTCATTGATGAAGCGTGCTGATAACTCCGCCGCGGTGGAGAGTGCTATGGCCGTGTATTTGACTCCATGATATGTCTCATAGCGGGACTTTAGTCCGCGCAGGATGGCGATAGTTTCCTCCACGCTGGGTTCAGGTACATCGACCTTCTGGAAACGTCTCGACAGAGCATGATCCTTCTCAAAAATTCCACGATACTCACTGTAAGTCGTGGCGCCGATACATTTGAGTTGGCCGGTATTGAGTATTGGTTTGAGAAGATTAGAGGCATCTAGCGTACCACCAGAGGCTGCGCCAGCGCCGATCAGGGTATGAATTTCATCGATAAAAAGAATGGCATTAGGATCTTCAAGTAATTGTTTTAGAACTGCTTTTAAACGTTGCTCAAAGTCTCCTCGGTATTTGGTGCCGGCCAACAGCGCCCCCATATCCAAAGCATAGACTTGATGGTGTGCCAGAATTTCAGGTACTTCATTTTCGACGATGCGTCGTGCTAAACCTTCAGCAATGGCAGTTTTTCCAACCCCAGCCTCACCCACCAACAGTGGGTTATTCTTGCGCCTTCGGCATAAAGTCTGAATTACCCGTTCTAGTTCTTTCTCGCGACCGATCAGAGGGTCGATCTTGCCAGCCAGTGCCCGGCTATTGAGGTTTGTGGTGTAGCTTTCTAATGCGCCACTGGCACCAACTTCCTGTTCAGTCTCAGTATCGCCCTCAGTTTTAGCGCCGCTACCCTGGGGAACTTTGCTGATGCCATGAGAAATGTAATTGACGACATCTAGCCTTGCTACCCCTTTCTGGTGGAGGAAATAAAACGCATGCGAGTCCTTCTCGCCGAATATCGAGACCAGAACGTTGGCGCCGGTGACCTCTTTCTTGCCGGAGGACTGAACGTGTAGGATGGCACGTTGGATTACTCGCTGGAAGCCAAGAGTTGGCTGTGTATCCACCTCGCCATTACCAGGCACAGTAGGTGTATTCTCATCAACATGTTCTGTCAGGAGTTTGCGTAGGTCGTCTATATCGACTGAGCAGGCTCTTAGCACATCGGCCGCAGCGGGGTTGTCGAGCATCGCCAATAATAAATGTTCGACTGTAATAAATTCATGGCGTTTCTGCCGTGAATCGGCAAATGCCATGTGTAGGGATATTTCTAGTTCTTGAGCAATCATTTTAGGTTTTCTCCATCACGCACTGTAACGGATGCTGATGCTGTCTAGCAAATGTGGCCACCTGATCTACTTTCGATGTGGCGATATCATTAGGGTAGATGCCACATACTCCTCTACCTTCGTTATGAACTTGGATCATTATTTGAGTTGCCCGTTCCCGGCCCATGGAAAAAAAAGTTTGCAACACCGCGATCACGAACTCCATCGGTGTAAAGTCATCGTTCAGCAGAATCACTTTAAACATCGGAGGAGGCTTCAGTCTACTCTTTTCGGCCTCTACTACGGCATCTCCATGGTTTCTTGCTGCCATTGTCACCCGCTTCATTTGCGCATCAATCGTAATAGAATGTCTAATATCTCTTATGTTTGACGATTACTGCGGAATTTTCAAGTAACTTGATAAAATTATTCTGTTACATTTTTACAAAATTAGATATAACCACTTGACTTCGTGGCGAGATTTGCGTACAACCGACCTTGGCGTTTGGCTTCAAGTGTTCTGCATCACCGGTTACAGCCGTTTGCGATCTTGAAACTCAAATAGTATTCGGGTTTCCGGCCCGGTTTTTATATATAGGAAGTAAAAATGGCAACAGGTACAGTGAAATGGTTTAACGATTCAAAGGGTTTTGGTTTTATTACCCCAGATGATGGTAGCGAAGATTTGTTTGCGCACTTTTCCGCGATCAATATGTCAGGATTCAAAACCCTCAAAGAAGGTCAGAAGGTGAGCTTTGAAGTCACTCAGGGTCCGAAAGGCAAACAAGCATCAAACATTCAGGCCGCCTAACGATTCTCTGCTGACGCAGCTCAGTGCTGCAATCAGTATAATCATTGGATGCAGCAAGCCCTTGCCGGGAAACTGGCAAGGGCTTTTTTACGTCATGCGGTCTTCCAGAGCCTGCCCGAATGCCGAGCACGATACTTTATGAGAGCCGGCCATCTGACGTGCAAAGTCATAGGTCACAATTTTGTCCTGAATAGTTCTTTCAACTGATCGAATTATTAGGTCGGCAGCCTCAGTCCAGCCCATGTGTCGAAGCATCATTTCTGCTGATAAGATAATAGAACCAGGATTGACTTGATCCTTGCCGGCATACTTGGGTGCGGTTCCGTGGGTCGCCTCAAATATTGCAATCGTGTCGCTGAGGTTCGCGCCAGGCGCGATACCGATACCGCCTACCTGAGCGGCTAGAGCATCGGAAATATAGTCACCATTCAGGTTAAGTGTGGCGATCACATCATACTCTTCTGGCCGCAGTAAGATCTGCTGTAGAAATGCGTCCGCGATCACATCCTTAATGACGATCCCGCCCTTGTCGGCTGGTAACTTCATCCACGGGCCGCCATCAAGTAATTCAGCGCCAAATTCCCTTGCCGCCAGCGCATACCCCCAACTCTTGAATGCCCCCTCTGTAAATTTCATGATGTTGCCTTTGTGCACCAGCGTCACTGATTTGCGCTGATTGTCGATTGCGTACTGGATCGCCCTGCGAACTAGACGCTCGGTACCCTCGCTGGATACCGGTTTGATGCCAATACCGGACGTTTGTGGAAAGCGTATCTTGGTGACCCCCATATCTTTCATCAAGAAATCGATCAGCTTCTTTGCGTTATCCGTACCCGCCTCCCATTCAATTCCTGCATAAATATCCTCTGAGTTCTCGCGAAAAATAACCATGTCGGTCTTTTCGGGTTGCTTGACTGGACTCGGTACCCCCTTGAAATAGCGCACCGGCCTCAAGCACACATACAGATCCAATTCCTGGCGCAATGCCACATTAATCGAACGGATGCCGCCGCCCACTGGCGTAGTCAGTGGCCCTTTAATGGATACCACGTACTCCTTTGCGGCCTGCAGAGTTTCCTTAGGTAACCATACATTCTCACCGTAGACGCGGGTAGACTTTTCACCTGCATAGATTTCCATCCAAGAAATGGCGCGCCTGCCAGAGTAAGCCTTGGCTATCGCAGTATCGACCACCTTCTGCATCACTGGCGTAATATCTACGCCGATGCCATCACCCTCGATATATGGAATGATCGGGTGATCAGGTACATCGAGGGAAAAATCCGCGTTGACATGGATCTTTTCACCCTCGATCGGCGGTTTGATGTGCTGATACATAGTGTCTCCGTAGTGGTTGGCAATTAGGTAGAGGATCAAGCCAGTGATGGGCATGGCAAGAGAATATTTATATTTTACCCTAAGCACTGGTGCACCGTGGTGCTGTACCGCGTCGTTGTTGGCGTTGTCAGCTTGTATGTTTGTTCCTTTCTCCCGACCAAGACGCTAGAATGCTGGCTGACGTCGGTTTGGCGTGCGCTAACGGAATAACAGTATGATTTGGAAACCTAATGTTACGGTTGCGGCGGTCGTTGAGCAGGATGGGAAATACTTATTGGTGGAAGAGGAAGTGGATGGTAACCAGTCATTCAATCAGCCAGCAGGGCACTGGGAGCCAGATGAATCCATCATCGAGGGCGTAGTCCGGGAGACTCTAGAAGAAACTGGCTATACTTTTGTTCCGCAGAGTTTGTTAGGCATCTATCGCTGGCACTCACGCACTAACGATGTCATCTACCTGCGCTTTGCTCTTGCCGGTTTGGTTGCGGGCCACGATCCCACTCGTACGCTGGATGACGGTATATTGCGAGCTGGGTGGTTTGGCGTGGATGAAATTCGTAGACTGATCCCGCGTCACCGCAGCCCTCTGGTGATGCAGTGTATTGAGGACCATTTGGCGGGGAAGCATTATCCTTTGGACATTCTTAGCCACTGCGATTGAAACGATGACAAACAATAAACGCGTGGTAGTTGGGATGTCGGGCGGGGTCGATTCGTCTGTTGCGGCGTTACTACTGAAGCAGCAAGGTTACGACGTGGTTGGCTTGTTCATGAAGAATTGGGAGGATGACGATACCGATGAATACTGCTCATCACGCCAAGACCTGATCGATGCAGCATCCGTGGCTGATATTATCGGAATCCCACTGGAGGCGGTGAATTTTTCTACCGAATACAAGGAACGGGTGTTTAGTCAGTTCCTAGCCGAATACAAGGCCGGACGTACACCTAATCCAGATGTATTATGCAACGCAGAAATTAAGTTCAAAGCCTTTCTTGATCATGCTATCAGCCTCGGTGCTCAAAATATTGCCACCGGTCATTACGCCCAGGTGCGGGAGGCGAATGGTTTATTTCAGCTGCTGAAGGCTGAGGATGGGACTAAAGATCAAAGCTATTTTCTCTATCGATTGAACCAGGCTCAGTTAGCGAACACACTATTCCCGATTGGCCATCTCTACAAGCGCGATGTGCGCAAAATTGCCAGAGATCATGGCCTGCCAAACTCTGCTAAGAAAGACAGTACTGGGATCTGCTTTATCGGTGAGCGTCCATTCCGTGAGTTTCTGAATCGCTATCTCCCGCACGAGCCGGGAGAAATACAAACACCGAATGGCGCGGTGGTGGGGCAGCATATTGGCCTGATGTACTACACCATCGGCCAGCGACAGGGATTGGGTATTGGCGGAACTAGGGACGGGGATGGCGAACCATGGTTCGTGGCCGACAAGAATATGATGAGAAACACTTTGGTCGTGGTACAGGGTCACGACCACCCTTTATTATTTAACCCTAGACTCAGTGCTGCTGATCTGACATGGGTCAGTGAACAGGAGCCCCACTGTAATTGGGTCTACGCTGCCAAGATCAGGTACCGTCAGTCAGATGCCCCTTGCCTCATCACGCACCTTGGGGGCGACAGATGCGATATTGAGTTTGCTCAGCCGCAATGGGCAGTTACGCCAGGGCAGTCAGTGGTGGTTTACGAGAGCAAGGTATGCCTAGGAGGGGGGATAATTCTAGGATAGGGAAGTGCTGCTACAGTTTCTTCTGCACGGGCAAGAATCACCCCTTGGGCAACGTCGCTAAAAATGAGGCCCTCTTTTCTAGAGAGTTGGAAAGATCTGCAAGATTAGGAAGGGATGTGCGCCATGTGACTTCCGGAAAACGAAGGGACAGATAACCAAGCGCACAGACTAATGCTATATCAGCCAGCGTGTAGGAGTTGCCGTTACACCATTTCTTAGTGCCCAGTTCCTGGGCAGCGGCCTCTAGGCCACGTGTAATTTTTTGTTGCTGACGAAGAATCCATTCAGGGCTCTGTTGGAGAGTGGGCCGCTTGCGTTCGAGGAAGATTGTAGCAGCTGCATCGTTGATTCCATCCGACAAGGCTTCCCAACGCTTGACCGTGGCGCGGTCTCGACTAGAGCTTGGGATTAAGAGCGATACCGGGCTGATACTGTCAAGATATTCGACGATCACATGAGAGTCGTATAATGGACTGCCATCTTCCAAGATTAGCACCGGCACTTTGCCTAACGGGTTGTAGTTTGCTACCTTACTATCCGCATCCCACGGAGCGGCAACTTCGAAGGTGCAGTTGATACGTTTTTCCGCAAGAACGATGCGGACTTTTCGTACATAGGGGCTGGTGAGTGACCCAATGAGTTTCATAATACGACTCTGCTAGTAGCCCAATCGAGCGGTGGATTATACTGATCTTTACTGATGTATGGCATAGGTAGGAAGCTTGGTTAGCTGTGTTAAAATGTTTCATCAACAGAATCAAGAATATGAATCCATCTCCTCTCACTGCTTTGTCCCCCCTTGACGGCCGTTACCACGGCAAAGTTTCTGCTCTGCGGCCTTACTTCAGTGAGTATGCCCTGATTCGTTATCGTGTTCAGATTGAAATTGAATGGTTCAAGGCGTTGAGTCAGGAGCCGGAGATTAGCGAAGTGTCGGCTTTTTCTGCCAAAGTTGTCGAGTATCTTGATGACTTGGTAACAAATTTCTCCGAAGCTGATGCGGAAGCAGTCAAGGCTATTGAGAGCCGTACTAATCACGACGTTAAGGCTATCGAATACTGGTTGAAGCAACGTCTGATGGAGAATGCTGAGATCATCGCACCATTAGAATTTATTCATTTTGCCTGCACCTCAGAGGACATTAATAACCTTTCCCACGGCCTGATGCTGCTGCATAGCCGTGACCGAGTGATGTTACCTGCTCTGGAAAATATCATCACCAGGCTTTGCGACATGGCTCATCAGTTAGCGACAACGCCAATGCTCGCACGCACGCATGGCCAACCCGCTACCCCCACCACTCTAGGAAAGGAGCTCGCCAACTTTATTTACCGCCTGAAGCGTGCATCTAAAAGGCTGTCTGGTATCGTTATGCTCGGTAAAATCAATGGTGCGGTTGGAAATTACAATGCTCATCTCGCTGCATATCCTGATCTTGACTGGGAAAGACTTTCTCGAGATTTTGTCGAACGACTTGGCCTAGAGTTCAATCCCTATACGACTCAGATCGAGCCGCATGACGCCATTGCAGAGTTACTAGATGCATATTCACGCGTCAATACTGTGTTGTTGGATCTGGACCGTGATCTATGGGGATATATTTCATTGGGTTATTTCAAACAGAGCACCAGAGTAGGCGAGATTGGCTCGTCGACCATGCCGCACAAGGTTAATCCGATTGACTTCGAAAATTCGGAAGGCAATATCGGTATCGCTAATGCATTGCTGAGGCACCTGAGTGAGAAGCTACCGGTATCACGCTGGCAGCGTGATCTGACAGATTCCACTGTGTTGCGTAATCTAGGAGTGGCGCTAGGGCATACGCTGTTAGCATACGACTCTTGTAGCAAAGGACTCAATAAGTTAGAGGTCAGTCCAGAGCGATTAGTACAGGACCTAGAGAATGCATGGGAGGTCCTGGCAGAGCCAATCCAGACGGTGATGCGCCGCTACGGCTTGCCTAATCCCTACGAGCAACTAAAGGAACTGACTCGTGGCAAGGGAGGTATTACCAAACAAATGCTGCACCAGTTCATTGGTGGTCTCGCTCTGCCGGAAGTCGAGAAAGCGCGTTTGCTCAAAATGACGCCACAAAGCTATACTGGGAAAGCTTCAGAACTGGCGAGCAATATCGATCAGTAAGGCATTGTAATCCCCTGCTATTTTCCCTTCTGTCTTGACACTACGGATCAATATCGTCGCGCCTTGCACTAAATTCTTTTGCCCGTACTTGAAATCATAAAAATTATCCCAATATTCTAAAAATAGAAAACGAACGAGTAAGGAGAGGGAGATGCAAGAGCCACAGGATCCGCAGGTATCACTAGAAACAACTGGAAAAACTAATGAATCCAGTCTAAAGCAAGATGCTGAAAATAAATCAGCAGAATTGGTAGTCGAAATTATGCCCAGTCTGGAGCAGTTGCTGAAGAAGGCCGAACTTGATGCGGTTGAACATCATGATGCTTGGCTACGTGCAAAGGCTGATGCCGAGAACATACGAAAGCGAGCTCAGGTTGATATTGCCAGCGCACATAAATACGCTATCGAGAATTTTTCTACGGAATTGCTGGCGGTGATGGATAGTTTGGAAGCCGCGCTAGCAGTAGAAAGTGCCACAGTAGAAAACTTTAAGAGCGGTATGGAGTTGACGCTTAAACAGCTCACGGCGGCTTTCAATAAATTCAACATCAAGGCGATTGAGCCAGTTGGAGAAAAATTTGACCCGCATCAGCATCAGGCAATATGCGCGATTGATTCTGACTCTGCCCCCAATACAGTAGTGCAGGTGATGCAAAAGGGCTACCTGTTGAACGACCGGGTAATCCGGCCGGCTCTGGTTGGAGTTTCAAAGGCCAAAGAGACTTGAAATCTCAGCTAGAACCCCTATCTAAAATAACAACATAAACTTTTACAAGGAGTAAATCATGGGAAAAATTATCGGTATTGACTTGGGCACCACTAATTCGTGTGTGGCTGTGATGGAAAACGGTAAGCCCAAAGTGATAGAGAGCTCTGAGGGCGCACGGACCACCCCATCCATCGTTGCCTATACGGAAGATGGAGAGATATTGATGGGTGCCTCTGCAAAGAGGCAGGCGGTCACTAACCCAAAGAATACCCTGTTCGCCGTGAAACGACTGATCGGTCGCCGTTTTAATGAAGATGTGGTGCAGAAGGATATTAATATGGTGCCGTACAGCATCATCAAGGCCGATAACAATGATGCTTGGGTGGAGGTGCGTGGCAAGAAAATTGCGCCACCGGAAATATCTGCGCAAGTGCTCATAAAAATGAAGAAAACCGCTGAAGATTATTTGGGAGAGGCTGTTACTGAAGCAGTCATCACTGTGCCCGCCTACTTTAATGATTCTCAGCGCCAAGCGACTAAGGATGCGGGGCGTATCGCCGGACTGGAGGTTAAACGTATCATCAACGAGCCTACCGCAGCAGCACTCGCTTTTGGTATGGACAAGAAAGAGGGCGATCGCAAGGTGGCTGTATATGATCTGGGTGGTGGAACTTTCGATATTTCTATTATTGAGATTGCAGAAGTTGAAGGAGAGCACCAATTTGAAGTTTTAGCCACCAATGGCGATACCTTCCTCGGTGGCGAGGATTTTGACTCACGCGTGATTGAATATCTAACGGATGAATTTAAGAAGGAAAGCGGCATAGACTTAAAGAAGGACGTACTCGCACTGCAACGCCTTAAAGATGCAGCAGAAAAAGCCAAGATCGAGCTCTCATCTAGCCAGCAGACCGAGGTCAACTTGCCATATATTACGGCAGACGCCTCCGGACCCAAACATCTAGCGATTAAAATCACCCGCGCCAAGTTGGAGAGCCTGGTGGAAGAGTTGATCGAGCGCACTGTGGGTCCGTGCCGCACTGCCATCAAGGATGCTGGTGTGAACGTTGCTGATATCGAGGATATTATCTTGGTGGGAGGGCAATCTCGTATGCCCAAGGTGCAAGATAAGGTCAGGGAAATATTTGGCAAGGAACCACGCAAGGATGTAAATCCGGATGAGGCAGTGGCAATAGGTGCAGCCATTCAGGGTGGCGTGTTGCAAGGCGAGGTAAAGGACGTGTTGCTGCTGGATGTCACCCCGCTATCGCTGGGTATTGAAACAATGGGTGGGGTGATGACCAAGTTGATCCAGAAAAATACAACTATTCCGACTAAGGCGCAGCAAGTGTTTTCCACCGCCGAAGATAACCAGACAGCGGTGACCATCCATGTCCTGCAGGGCGAGCGTGATCTGGCATCCGGCAATAAGAGCCTAGGTCAGTTTAACCTGAGCGACATTCCTCCCTCGCAGCGTGGCATGCCTCAGATCGAGGTGATGTTCGATATCGATGCCAACGGGATACTGCATGTGTCCGCTAAGGATAAGGCGACCGGTAAAGAAAATAAGATCAAGATCCAAGCAAATTCCGGTCTTTCAGATGAGGAAGTGCAGCGCATGGTGAAAGATGCTGAGGCCCATGCTGAGGAGGATCACAAGGTACTTGAGTTGGTAACAGCCCGTAATCAATGCGACGCGATGATACATTCTGTCAGCAAGTTGTTGAAGGAGCATGGAGACAAGCTGGAAGACAGCGAGAAACTCTCTATCGAAAACGCATTGAAAGATGCAGAGGAGGCTCTCAAGTCGGACAGTAAGGACAATATTGAGGCGAAGACCCAAGCCTTATCGGAAGCCTCACATAAGCTGTCAGAGAAAATGTATAGTCAGGAGCAGGCTCAGTCTGGCGGGGGGGCGGAAGCACCTCATGCAAGTGGAGGTGAGAAGACCGTAGAAGGTGATGTGGTCGATGCTGAATTTGAGGAAGTGAAAGACAAGAAGTAAATGGGTGTTTGATTTTACAAGGCGCAGAGGGGCGGAGAAGCGATTAGACAGTTCTCCGTTTTTCTCTGCGTTTTTGGCATTTAACGAAAGACAAATAAATCAGAGCGTGAGGTAATTTCCAGTGACACTCCTGTTCAGTAGAGAACGAAAGAGAGCAGAACGGACAAGGCGGCCGCCTGCATTTTGGGGGGTAATATGAGCAAGCGCGATTATTATGAAGTGCTTGGGATTAACCGCGACGCCAGCGAAGACGAAATCAAGAAAGCCTATCGCAAGTTGGCGATGAAGCATCACCCAGACCGTAATCCAGATAACCCCAAATCGGAGGAGCATTTCAAGGAAGCCAAAGAGGCTTACGAAATTTTGTCGGATGCGAGTAAGCGGACTGCATATGACCAGTATGGTCATGCCGGAGTGGATTCGGGTAGCGCTGGAGGCAATGCGCAGGGATTTGCTAATTCATTCAGTGATATTTTTGGCGACATTTTTGGCGGGCATGGTGGTGGTGGGCAGTCTAATGTTTATCGTGGTGCGGATCTGCGCTATAACCTAGAGATCACGTTGGAGCAGGCTGCACGCGGTACAGAAACAAAGATCCGAATCCCTACAATGGAAACCTGTGAAACTTGTCATGGTAGCGGCGCTAAACCCGGTACTAAGCCTATCACATGCCCTAGCTGCAATGGCCATGGACAGGTGAGGGTGCAGCAGGGATTTTTTTCAATTCAGCAGACCTGCCCAAAATGTCATGGCAGTGGTAAATATATTGCCAGTCCCTGTGGCACATGCAATGGTGCTGGGCGTGTCAAGAAACATAAAACACTATCGGTGAAAATACCGGCTGGTGTGGATGAAGGGGATCGTATTCGCTTATCCGGTGAAGGTGAGGCCGGAGTCAATGGGGGGCCGTCGGGAGACCTGTATGTGGTCATGCATTTGCTACCCCACTCAGTATTTAAGCGCGATCACAACGAGCTCCACTGTGAGATGCCAATCAGTTTCACCACCGCTGCGCTGGGTGGAGAAATTGAAATTCCAACACTCGATGGCCACGCTAAAATTAAAATACCAGCCGAGACCCAGAGCGGAAAGATTTTCCGTCTCCGCGGAAAAGGTATCAAGGGTGTCCGCAGCCATGCACATGGTGATTTGCTGTGCCACATGATGGTGGAGACCCCCGTCAAGCTTACTGCCCGTCAGAGAGAGTTATTGCAGGAGTTGGAATCCCTTAACCAGGAAGATAGCTCCCGTCATAGTCCCCGAGCGAAATCCTGGATGGACAAGGTGCGTGAGTTCTTTACCGAATAATACCTACCAACTACTGTTTAATACTTTCTCCGTCCAGAATAGGCCAGAGACAGTTTTATTATCGGTGATTCTTCCCTCCTTAACCCATCTCAGGGCGTCCGCCAGACTCAACGTGAACACTTCTAGGTGCTCACCCTCATCGGGACTTGCACCCTGGGGAACGAGTCCCTGCGCCATATAGTACACAAGCTTCTCATCGGAATAGCCGATGCAGGGGTGTAGGGTGGCGAGATAACGCCAGCTCGCTGCGATATAGCCAGTTTCTTCCAAAAGCTCTCGTTGCGCACATGCCAGGGGATCCTCGCCAGAACCTATTTTCCCGGCAGGTAATTCGAAAAAATCTCGGTGAAGTGGATAACGGTGCTGCCGTTCCAGCACCAGTTCGCCATTATCTAACAGTGGAATGATGACAGCTGCGCCGGGGTGGGTGATATATTCGCGCGGCATCTGTTTGCCATCTGGTAACCTGACCTGGTCTGAATGAACCTGCAGAAGGTGGCCATCAAATACACGTACACTGCTGACTTGAGTTTCGGTGAGATCTAGAGGAGGTTTGGACATGCGGATAAGATTAGGCGATTGTTATAACCATTTTAGGACTGTTTTGGCATTGGGTTATCTTGCGTTACTATCAACCTGTTCTCTGGGAATCGGACAATGAAGCGGCTACCTTTTCCAGGTTCGCTGACGATTTCAAGATTGGCTTGGTGCCGACTCAATACATGTTTGACGATGGCGAGTCCTAGACCAGTACCCCCAGTTTCGCGCGAACGACTACGATCGACCCGGTAGAATCTTTCAGTTAGACGTGGCAGATGCTCAGACTCGATCCCTATGCCGCTATCTTGCACCAAAAATAATCCTTGGCCATCGTCAATTCGCCAGTTCAGGAGTATCTCTCCACCGTCGGCGGTATAACGTATGGCATTGCTGATAAGATTGCTGAAGGCGCTGTGTAATTCATCTGTACTTCCTCGCAACTGTGCGTCGGTATCTAGCTTGAGATTGACATGGTGACGCCCTGCACTCAAGGATTGTGCCGCGTGATAAAGCTCTCGTAACATTTCTACAATATTGACGTTTCCTTCCTGTACCGGGTTCTGAGCATTCTCCAGTCGAGACAAGGCTAATAAATCTTCCACTAGGCGTTGCATACGTATAGTCTGGTCGGTCATTAATGTAAGCGCCCGCTTACCTATCTTGCTACCAGTTTGGTCCTCTTCCGAAAGGGTCTCAAGGAAGCCGCCGATCACGGTCAATGGGGTCCGCAACTCATGCGATACATTAGCAACAAAATCGCGCCGCATGGTCTCAACCCTTTCAAGGAGAGTAATATCCCGACTAATTAGTAGTTTCTGCTTGTTGCCATAGGGTATTAGTTGAAGCGAGAGAGTCAATTCCTGTTGTCTCGACTGACGGACTATCAGCGGTTCGCTGTAATTACGTGTGACCAGGTATTCGGCAAATTGATTCTGCCGAACTAGATGGGTAATCGGCTGGCCGGCATCACGATTAAAATCTAAGCTAAAATGTTGCTCTGCCACCGGGTTGCACCATTCAATGTGGTCTGATTCATCCAGAATCGCAACACCTTCAGGCATTGCCGAGGTGGCGTGTTGTAGGCGCTCCAGTGCAGCGCTCAACTTCTCTTGGCTTCGACTTTGGCTGTGCATCAGGCGTGACAAGCGAGTAAATACGTCTCCCCATGCCCCGGTGGCATTAGGCAGTGTTGAGGTTGCAGGTGCAGAAGTTTTTAGCCATTCGTCTAGAGTTACTAGATGGCGCAGATGATGGATATATAACAGCAGAAGTGCGGCACTATAAAACGCCAGTGCAGGAACAGCGCCCAGTATCGGCCATAGGACTGCACTCGCGATGGTGAGCAAGATGATGCTGATGAGGCGCTGGCGGAGACCAGGCACGTGTATTATCCTTCGAGATGGGGATTAGAGTGCCACATTCATATTATCTCATACCTCAACGTGCATCTGACAAGCGGTAACCTGATCCCCTGACGGTCTGTATCAAATCATCCTTAGCGACAATTTCCAGGGCCTTGCGTAAGCGGCGAATATGCACGTCGACAGTGCGGTCCTCCACGAACACATGGTCTCCCCACACGCCGTCGAGTAGTTGTGAGCGGGTGTGTACTCGCTCAGAGTGGCTCATCAAGAAATGCAATAAACGGAACTCGGTCGGTCCGAGTGCAACTTCCTGATCATTTACAGTGATACGGTGCGTTGATGGAACAAGTTTTAGACCGCCGATCTCAATCATGTCATCAGAAATTTCTGGTAAGCGTCGACGCAGGACTGCCTTAATCCGAGCAATCAATTCGCGTGGTGAAAATGGCTTGGTGATGTAATCATCAGCGCCGATCTCCAAGCCAGCTATCTTGTCGATTTCTTCTGCACGGGCAGTCAGCATAATAATGGGGATGGTTTTGGTGCGTGCTGCGCGACGCAGCACGCGGGCAAACTCCACTCCACTCATGCCAGGTAACATCCAGTCAAGCAGCACCAAGGCGGGAAGTGCCTCATTCACAACCGACATAGCCTGTTCGGCATCTTCTGCACAAAAAACGACATAACCGGCCTGCCGTAGGCTGTATGAGATTAGCTCCTGGATTGCCGGTTCATCTTCTACTACCAGTATTGTTGCTGTCATCAGTCTCTTCCTGTTATTGGTCGAGATACATTACTTGAATGTTGCAATGGTATAAAAATATTATTGCAGTTTCGTGACAGTTTTGGGGTTGAGGACTTCCTTCAGAAAATGACCAGTAAAACTTGCTGGCTGCAGTGTAATCTCCAGCGGCGTTCCTTCAGCGATGATCTGTCCGCCGCCATCGCCACCTTCGGGACCGAGATCGATGACCCAATCAGCGGTCTTGATGACATCAAGATTGTGTTCGATCACAACCACGGTATTACCATGATCCCGCAGTCGGTGCAATACCTTTAGCAGCAGATCGATATCTTGAAAGTGTAATCCGGTAGTGGGCTCGTCCAGAATATAAAGAGTGCGCCCGGTGTCGCGCTTGGAAAGCTCCAAAGATAGTTTCACCCGTTGAGCTTCGCCACCGGAAAGAGTGGTTGCGGATTGCCCGAGGGTGATATAGCCGAGCCCTACATCTAGCAAAGTTCTGAGTTTCCTGGCCACTATTGGGACCGGACAGAAAAAATTATATGCCTGTTCTACCGTCATTTGTAGAATTTGATTGATATTTCTGCCCTTGTATTCAATCTCTAGAGTTTCACGGTTATAGCGTTTTCCATGGCATACATCGCATGACACATAAATATCTGGTAGAAAATGCATTTCTACCTTGATCATGCCATCTCCTTGGCAGCCTTCACAGCGACCTCCTTTAACGTTGAATGAGAATCGTCCTGGTGCATAGCCGCGCTCTCGTGCCTGCTGCACCCCTGCAAATAACTCTCGGATCGGGGTAAAAAGGCCGGTATATGTAGCCGGGTTAGAGCGGGGGGTGCGGCCGATAGGACTCTGGTCCATATTTATGACTTTATCGAAAAAGGCGAGCCCCTCAAGACTTTGGTGGGGCGCAGGCTCGGCGCTGCTGCCGTACAGGTGTCTCGCCGTGGCATGGTAGAGGGTGTCATTAACGAGAGTCGACTTACCTGAACCAGAGACGCCGGTGACGCACACGAACAGCCCTACAGGTAGGTTGAAGTTGACATTTTTTAGATTATTTCCGGATGCCCCTCCAATCCTGAGCCATCGACCAGTGGTGGGCTGGGTTCTCTTCTTCGGAAGTGCAATGGTCAATTTTCCGGAAAGATATTTTCCTGTGAGTGAGGCCATGTCTTCCTGAATGGATTGCGGCGTACCCTGAGACATGATTAACCCGCCGTGTTCACCCGCACCGGGGCCCATATCTACTACATAATCAGCAGCGAGTATGGCGTCTTGATCATGCTCCACCACGATCACGCTGTTGCCGAGATCACGCAGATTCTTGAGAGTTTCTAACAGGCGGGCATTGTCACGTTGATGTAGGCCGATAGAAGGCTCATCCAGAACATACATAACTCCAGTTAGCCCGGATCCGATCTGGCTGGCAAGTCTTATACGCTGGGACTCTCCGCCAGAGAGAGTATCAGCAGAGCGTTCCAGTGCCAGGTAGTCCAGTCCGACATTGTTGAGGAACTGGATTCGACTAGAGATTTCTTTGACGATCCTTTCAGCAATAGAGTGCTTATGTCCGGTCAGTTGTAACTGGTCGAAAAATATCTTGGCCTGTTTCAGCGGGAGCGCATTGATCTCGTAAATAGCTTGACCCCCGATTCGTACATGACGGGCCTCTTTACGTAGGCGAGTACCCGTACATTCGGGGCAGGTCATGGAGTTGAGGTATTTTGCCAATTCCTCCCGCACCGCCTGAGAATCGGTCTCCTTGTGGCGCCGCTCTAGGTTGGGAACAATGCCTTCAAAGGTATGTTCCTGCTTGTTTTTGCGGCCGCTGGTGTTCAGATATGAGAACACGATTTTTTCCTTACCTGAGCCGCTGAGGATGATGTTCTGAATGTCTGCAGAAAGTTGTTCAAAAGGGGTCTCAAGATCAAAGTGATAGTGACCGGCAAGCCCCGTCAACATCTGGAAGTAGAATTGATTGCGCCGGTCCCAACCCTTGATTGCGCCGGCAGCGAGCGACAGATGCGGGAAGGCAACAACACGTTTTGAATCGAAGAAGGTGATGTGCCCAAGGCCATCACACTTGGGGCACGCTCCCATTGGATTATTAAAGGAGAATAGCCGTGGTTCCAACTCTGGCAAAGAGTAGCTGCATACCGGGCAACTGAATTTTGCTGAAAAAAGATGCTCGTGGCCTGAATCCATTTCTACTGCCAGAGCGCGGCCATCTGCATGACGTAGCGCGGTCTCGAATGATTCTGCCAGTCTTTGTTTGGCGTCGGCAGAGACCTTCAGCCTATCCACCACCACTTCCACAGTATGCTTCTTAGTCTTTTGCAATTTTGGTAGGGCGTCTATTTCATACGCTTTTCCATTGATCCGTAGACGTACGAAACCCTGAGAACGCAATTCATCGAACAAGTCCACCTGTTCACCCTTGCGGTCAACCACTAGCGGCGCGAGTATCATCAATCGGGTGTCTGCTGGCAGTTGCAATACATGATCCACCATTTGCGAGACACTCTGTGCGGTCAGGGTGATGCCATGATCGGGGCACTGTGGATCTCCTACGCGTGCGAATAGTAAGCGCATGTAATCGTGGATTTCAGTCACAGTGCCGACGGTGGAGCGTGGGTTATGCGAGGTCGCTTTTTGTTCAATAGCGATTGCAGGTGAAAGCCCCTCGATCAGATCGACGTCGGGTTTCTCCATTAACTGTAGGAATTGCCGTGCATACGTAGAGAGTGATTCCACGTAACGTCGTTGCCCCTCTGCATAGAGCGTATCAAAGGCGAGTGACGACTTTCCGGAACCTGATAGCCCGGTGATAACGATCAGCTTATTGCGAGGCAGATCGAGATTGATATTCTTGAGATTGTGGGTTCGTGCGCCACGAATTTTGATTAGTTCCATCGACTGCTGTCATTGGCTACCGGAGTGTCGGTCAACCTGCTAATATACTCAACTTCACAGTGTTTTCCCAATCTGATTCATGTCCGCACCATCATCCCACGAAAAGATGTCCCCTATTGAGCTGCGCGCTACTGCCGGTTTGGCCGGCATTTATGGGCTGCGAATGTTCGGTATGTTCATCATTCTGCCGGTATTTGCGTTCTATGCTGAGGATTTGCCCGGTGGTAATGACTACCTTCTAATTGGCATTGCACTTGGTGCCTACGGACTGACCCAGGCGATACTGCAGATTCCATTCGGTTGGCTGTCTGACCGTATAGGACGAAAACCAGTGATTTATATTGGTTTGGTTCTGTTCGCCATCGGTAGCTTTATTGCTGCATCCGCCACCGATATTTACTGGGTTATTTTCGGTCGCATTATTCAGGGCGCGGGTGCGATTTCTGCGGCCGTAATGGCGTTGGCTGCCGACCTGACTCGCGAAGAGCACCGCACCAAGGCGATGGCTGCGATTGGTATGACCATTGGCACCACTTTTGCTATTTCATTGATTGCGGCCCCAGCACTGAATAAGCTTATCGGTGTGCCGGGAATTTTTGCAATGACTGGTGTCCTGGCAATACTGGCAATGGGGGTGGTGTACAAGGTTATTCCAGATCCGCTGATCAGTCGTTTTCATTCTGATACCGAAGCATCTGCCGGGCGCTTTCGAAATGTGCTGCGTGATCCTGAGTTGCTGAGACTAGATTTCGGGGTATTTGCACTGCACGCGGTTCTCATGGCGCTGTGGTTGGTAGTGCCATTATCTTTGCGCCAGGGTGGCCTGGCAGTGGATCAGCATTGGCAGGTATATTTTCCGGTACTGGTCGTTTCCATGTTACTGATTATTCCGGCAATTATTTATGCGGAGAAGAAGGCAAAGCTCAAGCCGGTATTTACCATCGCTGTGGCCCTGTTGCTTGTGAGCCAGTTGTTGCTGGGGATGGCACTTGATTCAGTGTGGGGGACGGCAGCTGCATTGTTGGTTTTCTTTGCTGCATTTAACTTGCTGGAGGCGAGCTTACCATCGCTGATTTCCAAGATTGCTCCGGTTGGTGCGAAGGGTACCGCCATTGGGGTTTATAGTAGCGTCCAATTTTTGGGTGCTTTTACCGGCGCCACTGCAGGGGGGTACCTATATGGAAATCATGGCGGATTAGCACTATTTGCATTCTGCGGCATTCTGCTGGCATTATGGTTAGTGCTTGCTGCCACTATGAAAACGCCGGCTGCTGTGCGTACTAAGATGTATCATGTTCAGGAAATGGATACGAGCAGGGCGAGTGACTTGTCACGCGAACTAGCATCGTTGTCCGGTGTGCACGAGGCGCTGGTACTGGCGAATGAAAGGGTTGCCTATCTGAAAGTGGATATGCGAGGTTTTAACGAAGAGAGGGTTGTTCAATTGCTAGGGGGAGAAGCGTAAATGGCATCAGTTAACAAGGTGATACTCATTGGTAATCTGGGCAAGGATCCTGAGACTCGTTATATGCCAAATGGCGAGGCGGTGACTAATATTACTCTGGCCACTACTGAAACTTGGAAAGACAAAAGTGGAGAGAAGCAGGAGAAAACCGAATGGCATCGCGTCACGTTTTATCGCAAGTTGGCAGAGATTGCCGGAGAGTATCTTAAAAAAGGCCGTCCGGTGTATGTCGAAGGGCGTCTGGAAACGCGCAAGTGGACTGACAAAGCGGGAGCTGAGCGTTACACCACCGAGATCATCGCGAGTGATATGAAGATGCTGGGTAGTAAACCCGGCAGCGGTGGTTTTGAGGTGGCGGAGAGGGAAGAGGGTTCTTCGGCCAGTACATCAGCTAAACCGGTTTCTGCCAAAAGTGGCAATGGGTTTGAAGACATGGACGATGATATTCCCTTCTAGCGGGTTCTTGTAGTCGTCATGTAAGCATAAACCCAGTAGATATTCCTGACGTCGTATACCGATCAGGGATAGGGGGTGGCGCTAAAAACTTTGTTGCTGAACCAAGAGCATTGTTTCAGCAGAACTTGCGGCTTCGCCAGTGACCTCAATGTCACCGACAGTCTCGAGCATCAACCTTATGCCATTACGCACAATCGTGTGATCATCAACCAGCAAGACCTTAATTTTTTTAAACTCATTCAGCGGATCCTAAAAATTAAATATAGCCGATGCGCGCACCGCTATAGGTGAGCCTGGCGTCATGTTATTGTTGTTATGGACGGCTGCAATGTATTTAGTGTCGAGCAGATTCTCGATATTCACCTGGAAACGCAGACGCTTGTCGATTCTGGCAAATATTGCCGCATCCACTCGGGTGAAGCCTTGTGCCCTGACCGTATTGTCCAGCGCGGCAAACATGTCGCTGCGATGGATCACGCCAAATGCCGCACCCCACATCGGCGTAAAATCATAGCGGTTCCACATCGAGAACGTGTGCCTGGGCAGCTCCGCCAAAGTTGCACCATTTCTGGCGGTAGTGGTGCTCTGCGTGCTGAGTAGCTCGCCATCCTGAAATGCGTATCCGCCCATGACACGCCACGCTGAGGTGATCTGACCACTTATACCCGCTTCAACACCTTTAACAACCTGGCCCTTGGTTAAAAAGGTCAATGCCGAATTATTTGGATCGACACTGATCACATTGGTACGGTCTATCTGGTACACCGCAGTAGTAAAGGCCAAATTTGGAAGGATATCCCATTTGACGCCTGCTTCTACATTCGTAAATTTTTCCGGAGAAAGCGCCGCAGTAGTGACTGTCAGTCCAGTGAGCTGTTCGGCCGCACGTGGTGCAAAAGCCTTACTATAGCTCGTATAAATAGAAATCTGCTCGATCGGTTTGTAAATGAGCCCTAAGCGCGGCGAAAGTAGGCCATCATCGGTTTTTAGGTTGGTGCTAGTATTTCTTTTAAGGAAATCTACTTGGAACTGGTCATAGCGCACACCGACAATTGCATGCAGTTGCGGTAATAATACGATCTGATCCTGCACGTAGACTGAAGTAATTTTTGTGACGCTATGATTATCTGCATCCGAAGTCCTGGTCGCAAAGGTGATGGGATCCGCAGTGATCGGATTGCTCAGGGGAACAGCTAGCGAGGTCGAGCCACTACTGAAAGTACCATTGCGACGGATGTTATCTGTTACCTGACGCCCCACTTCCACACCCACTGCTAGCGTATGTTGGATTGGCCCCGTGTTTAGGCTATAGGAAAAATCTGTCTGGTTAAAGAAGTTGTCTCTGGTAGACGAATCATTATAGGCAGAAAGATTTAGATTGCCCGCACTATTGACAGCAGAATTGGCGAATACGTTCTGGTAAAACTTGTCGTACATAGCATAGTTGGTTCGGTTCCTAAAAGTGAATCCGGAATCAAATTTGTGCTCAATCAGAGAATTGAATGACGTGACCGTAACATCTGACTTGCTGCGACGGGGGTCGCCAAAGAATGTCGACGAGTGGGTGTTGACAGGCGCTCCATTTAAGGATGGAATCCCACGATCTGAGGTGCGATGATCCTGGAAATGTTCCATGCCAAGAATAATGTTAGTACTGTGGCTGGGTTTGAGTGTGACAGTTGGGTTGATGCCAAAACGCTCCAGATTTACGCCGTTACGATAGCTACCAGAATTCTCGTACATGGAATTAAAGCGTACAGCAGCTACATCATTAATGGCATGACCAACGTCAACTGTCCCTCGTTTCTTGTCGAAAGATCCTCCCTCGAACGAGAATTCGCGGATCGGATCCCAGCCGGCCTGCTTGGTTACCCGGTTGATCACGCCACCCGAGCCGCCGCGACCAAAAATCATTCCGTTAGCCCCTTTCAATACTTCGACTCGTTCGATGTTGTAGAGGTCGCGAAAATATTGAACGTCATCGCGCACGCCATCAGTGAAAAAATCTCCGGTCGAGCGATTGCCGCGAAAGACAAGTGCATCGCGATTTCCTTCACCTTGTGATACACCCACGCCTGGCACATAGCGCGCCACATCAGCCATGCTTTGCATCGATTGGTCCCTGATTAATTCTCGCGTCACTACCGTTATGGATTGAGGTATATCACGCAACAGGGTGTTCGTTTTAGTAGCAGTGGTGCTATATGCTGCAGCATAGCCACCCATGGCGCTTGACATCACCTTGACCACTGGGAGTACGGTTAAAGGGATAGCTGAGTCAAGGCCGGAGGTGGGCGTTGATGTCCGCTTTACGGTAAAACCATCAGCTTGCGGTATCATTTCCAGATTACTGCCAACCAGCAAATGCTTTAATCCATCTTGAATAGTGAAATTTCCGTTTAATCCCTGTGTCATCAATCCTTTTACTTCGATATTACTAAAGGAAATTTTGATGCCAGTTTGCTTAGCAAAACGATTGAGTGCATCTTCCAGCGAGTCTGCAGAAATACTGAATGCCTGTAGGGTGTTGCCGACAGCGATGGTTGTCGTTGCATAGGCGCTATGGGATAAAAGCATCGTGACTACTCCGAAGCAGATCAGCGCACCGTGCAATGCGATTGCGAGTCGAGCTTTGCAGTGGTTGCGTCGAGCTTGGACAGTGGCATGCTTTTGTGCCGATTTAGCGACTGTGGTGGCTGATGCAGCCAGCACTTCCACTCCTTTGCGGAAGGTGGGCAGATCGGAACGCTTCAGTAATGCACATGGCTTGCCGGAATGTTTGCAGTATTGTATTGCGGCGAAATAGGCTGCGTGATTTACGCAGTCGATCGGACAGAGCAGTGCGTCGGCGCAGGCAAGCAGAGCGAGTAGACAATTCGATTCGTGCTGTTGGTCACCGCGATAAATCAGCAACTTGCCACCCGCAGTTTCCACCACGCGGCGATATTCCGTGTAGAGAGCGGCAAGTCCACCCACGCACAGCACACAACGTCCCTCGAGGTCAGGCGTGATACGGGTACCGCCACTATCCAGATGGGGTTTTTTTGGCAGCAGCTCGCCGGCGCGAATTGTGTCTACGAGCGGAAAATAAATGGCGATACCTGAAGTGATCGTTTCTTGCTGCTTCATGGCCCATGCTTCCTGGCAAGTCAAATAGAAAATTGGCTGGCTACCGGGAAGGCGCTGGCTGGTGCTACGGATTACTTATTTGATGATGCGAGTTTTTGTTGTGGGAGAGTTATACCTCTCCGACAAACTGCTCATAAACTAATACGAATGATATTGATTATTATTATTATTGTCAAATTAAATTGTGCGAATTCGTAGCGATTCATAGGAGTGTTGCGGATGGAGGTTACGGCAGTACGCGCCAGCGCGCGGACATCCCCGCAAGCATGTGGTCGTTGACATGGCAATGCAGCAGCCAGTCGCCGGGTGAGCGCGGCACCATATCAACCGAGATCATGCTGGCGGGCAGCACTTCGATCACGTCTGTGCGGCGGCCGTGAGCCAGCACTGTCTGTCCATGCCAATGCACGGTGTGATTGTCCTGTTCGTTACCCAGCGCGGCGACATGCCAGCGAACGCGCTTGCCTAAGCGGGCTTCATAGCCGTCGAGATTGCCAAAAATGCGGCCATTGATGGTGTGCTTCAGCCCACTTTCCTTGCTTTCTTCCTCGTTGAAAATCATGAACAGTGTGGTGAATTCTTGATCCACGTCGCGCGGCATTGGGTTCGATGCGGAACGCGCCATGCCCTTTCGGGTGATCACGAGGGTGCCGATCAGACCTAAGTTCATTTCTTCCTCTGCCATGACATGCGAATGGTAGAGCCAGACGATCGACGAGGGGTCAGCCGGCCCCGGGCCGGCGGCCGCATCCGCGACCCAGGTGTAGGTATAGCGTGCACCCGGAGCTACACTTGCGCCGGCGCCGCCATCAGCGCCTTCGTTGTCCTTGTCGTACAGCACCCCGTGCGGGTGCATCGACAGCGGGCGGTCTGTCTTATTCATAAAATGGATCTTGAGGGTATCGCCTACCACGGCGCGCAACTGTGGCCCCAGTATTCCCATGGACGCAGGCTGCGGCAACGGAGT
>Ga0208960_1000063_pt1 | contig 52253 bp, 43 predicted proteins | sample GreLakmeON33MSRF_FD_187703 | JGI IMG/M metagenome (GOLD analysis project Ga0208960, IMG submission 187703) | Freshwater lentic microbial communities from great Laurentian Lakes, MI, USA - Great Lakes metaG ON33MSRF (SPAdes) | ecosystem: Environmental > Aquatic > Freshwater > Lake | place: Great... | reverse complement strand
GGTGCCGCCTAAGCTTTGGTCTTTTTCAACCAGCGCGACCTTGAGGCCTAATTGGGCAGCCTTGATGGCAGCCACATAACCGCCGGGACCGGAGCCGATGATGACGAGATCGAGTTGAGACATTGAGGTAAGAAAATGGAATGATTAGACGCCGAAAAGAAGGCGATGTGGGTCTTCGATCAATTGGCGCACCTTGACCAGGAAAGTCACGGCTTCCTTGCCGTCGATGATGCGATGATCGTACGAAAGGGCCAGGTACATAATAGGCCGGATGACCACCTGACCGTTCTCGGCGACGGGACGCTCGACGATATTGTGCAAGCCCATGATCGCCGCCTGCGGGTGGTTAAGGATCGGGGTCGAAAGCATCGAACCGTAGATGCCGCCATTGGAAATGGTAAAAATTCCGCCCTGTAATTCTGCCAATTGAATCTTACCGTCACGTGCGCGTTTACCGTAATCGCCGATATTTTTCTCGATTGCCGCAAAAGAAAGTAGATCGCAATCACGCACCACGGGGACCATCAGGCCCTTGTCGGTGCCGACTGCGACGCCAATATCGTAGAAGTGATTTTCCACGATTTCTTCGCCATCAAGTTGGGCGTTGATGGCGGGCACTTCTTTCATGGCCTGGACCGCTGCCTTGACGAAGAAGGACATAAACCCGAGTTTGACGCCGTATTTCTTGAGGAATTCCTCACCATGACGCTTACGTAATTCCATCACCGGAGCCATGTTGACCTCATTGAAAGTCGTGAGCATCGCCGTCTCTGACTTGGCCTGAACCAGTCTTTCCGCAATTTTTCGGCGCAGGGGAGACATTTTCTTGCGAGAAGTCCGCCCATCGCGCGAAGGAATAATAGCCACAACCGGGGCCGCGGGAGCAGCCGCCGGAGAGTTAATAACAGGGACAGCAGCGCTGGCCGTAGGGACTAAGGTTGGCTCGACTGCCAGAATAGGAGACTGGCCGGCCAGCGCCGCCAACATATCGCCCTTGGTGACCCGTCCGGCCTTGCCGCTGCCTTCGAGGGAGGCCGGATTCAATCCCGTCTCAGCCGCGAGACGACGGACGGCCGGAGAAATCTCGGCAGCCGCACCCGATTTATTTAAAATAATAGCTTCGGGCTGCGCAGCTCGCGCGATGGGGGGGCGGGTCACCTGTGCCACCGGGGCGGACGTTGGCGCGGAAACCAAACCAGCGGACCCAGCTGCAATGCTGGCGACGATCTGCCCGACAATAACTTCCGTTCCAGCCGGGACTGAGATGGTTAGCTGACCATCGATCTCGGCCGTACCTTCGGAGGTAACCTTATCGGTTTCGTAGGAAAAGAGAGGTTGGCCCTTGCGGACCATATCCCCAGATTTAACCAACCAAGCGGCTAAGAGCCCACCGGTGATAGATTCTCCCATGGGAGGGATTTTGACGTCGACAGCCATGTAAAGTAAGTAGGTAACCTTGGAACTCCTTGCGGAGTGTTTCAACGGGGAAATCGCCGTATAATTGACACCAGAAGTCTGTTTTCGGGGTAGTAGCGGGACATAGTGACCCAGCAAGGAAATCTACTAAGCCTGATTAGCGACTGAAAGCCTGCCGGATAACATCCGCTTGCTCGATCTTATGAACTGCAAGCGAACCAACCGCAGGGGAGGCAGCGGCGTCGCGACCGGCATAGAGCGGGCGAATACCTGTGCATTCCTCGATCAACGGAGCGACGAAAGACCAGGCCCCCATGTTCTTGGGCTCATCTTGAGCCCAAATAATTTTACCAGGCGTACCGAGTTGCTGATAGAACTTCTTAAGGGTCGCCGCATCAAAAGGGTAGAATTGCTCAAGGCGCAGGATGCTCGTATCTGTATCCTTCTTTGCCAGACGTTCGGCATCGAGTTCATAGAAGATTTTTCCAGAGCAAATAATCAATCTCGTCGTCTTGGGGGCGGGCGTCGCATCGGTTATCACCGTGTGAAATTCCCCGGAGCTAAAGTCAGCCAGAGCACTGACGCAGGCCTTGTGTCGCAACAAGCTTTTGGGAGTTAAGACGACCAGGGGCTTACGAAGCTCAGCTTTAACCTGCCGTCGCAAGGCGTGAAAAATTTGGGCAGGTGTGGTGGGCTGTATAACCTGAAGGTTATTTTCGGCGCACAACTGGAGGAAGCGTTCGAGGCGAGCCGAAGAGTGTTCGGGACCTTGTCCTTCGTACCCATGAGGTAAAAGAAGGGTAAGGCCGCTGGTCTGACCCCATTTGGATTCAGCCGAGGCCAGGAATTGATCGATGATGATCTGGGCGCCATTGGCGAAATCGCCGAATTGCGCCTCCCAGATGACGAGGGCGTCAGGCGCCTCCAGGGAATAACCATAGTCGAACCCGAGGACGGCATATTCCGAAAGCGAGGAATTAACCAACTCGATCTTGGCACTACCTAGGGAAGACAGCGGACAATACTCCGCGTCATTGGAAGGGTCGTGCAAAACGGCGTGCCGGTGCGAAAAGGTACCGCGCTCGCAATCTTGGCCAGAAAGACGAATCGGGTGTCCTTCGGCCAGTAAAGTGGCGAAGGCAAGCGCTTCGCCCAGACTCCAGTCGAAATTAATGCCGGACTTGAAAGCTTCGGCTTTGATATCCAGCAAACGTTTTAACTTAGGGTTGGGGCTGAAATCTGGGGGCATCTGCCATAAAGCAGGGGCAACCTTATCGAGCAGTGAAGCGGCTACGGAAGTATCGGTTTTAAAATCGTAAGGTGATTTGAACGGGCGCAGTTCCGTGAGTTGTTTCTTCCGTGCCTCGATTTCAACCGCCAAAGCGGCCTGGGCCCGGTCTTGGGCGGCGTTGAGCAACACTTCGCATTCCGTGCGAAGCGCGACCAGCACACCGTCCGCAGTCGTGCCGGACTCGGTCAGCCGGGAAGCATAAAGTTCGGCGACCGAAGGGTGAGAAGTAATATTACGGTAGAGGACGGGTTGCGTAAAAGCAGGCTCATCGGTTTCGTTATGTCCGTAACGGCGGTAGCAAACGATATCAACGACGGCATCAGCGCCAAATTTCTGCCGATACTCTAAAGCGATTTCGGCAGCCAAGACAACGGCATCGGGATCGTCCCCGTTGGCGTGAAGAATGGGGGACTCGGTGAATTTGGCGATTTCGGTACAATGGCGTCCGGTGCGAGCTTCATCAGGATTCGTGGTGAAGCCGACCTGATTATTACTTACCAGGTGAAGGGTGCCGCCGACCGAGTAACCCTTCAGGCCTGCGAGATTTAGGGTTTCCATCACCACGCCTTGGCCGGCAAAAGCAGCGTCACCGTGAATCAAGATGGGGAGGGCGGCGGCCCGGCTGGCACCCACTTGCAAATCGATGCGGGCGCGGGTACGTCCGAGGGCGACAGGATTAACGGCTTCAAGGTGACTCGGATTAAAGGCCAACGTGATGGCGATTTTTTTGCCACCGACGGTTCTTTCACCTTCATAACCTAAGTGATATTTGACATCGCCGTCGCCGGTAGAGGTGTCGGGAAGATGGTGCTCAGAGAAGGCCGCGAACAGTTGCTCGGGTTTCTTGCCGCAAAAGTTGACCATAATATTTAGCCGACCGCGATGGGCCATGCCCAACACCATATCCGTAATCTTAAGCCCAGGTGCGCGAAGTAAAAGTTGCTCCAAGGCGGCCATGATGACTTCGCCACCCTCCACCGAAAAACGTTTCGCACCTACGAAAGTCCGATGCAAAAAACGTTCGAATTGTTCGGCCTGGACGATGGCGTGCAAGAACCGCTTCCGGGCATCCGCATCGTAAGCTGGCCGTAGACCGGACGACTCGATCCGCTCCTGGAGCCACCGGCGACGTTCACCGTCTTGAATGTGGGTGTATTCGACGCCGATGGGTCCGCAGTAAATAGATTTCAGTTTGGTAAGAATCTCGGAAAGGGGTAACAATTTACCGCCCAAGAAATCTCCGGTATTAAAAACCTTATCGGGAGCGATGCTGTCCAGACCCAGCGCCTTATCGGTGAGCTCGAAGTGAGGCGTTGGATCAAAGAGTGGATTAAGCCGTGCTTGAAGATGCCCGAGCAGTCTATAAGCATTAATCGCCGCCAAGACTTTCCACTGCGCCGCGGCATCGATGGGTGCACTTACCGAGCCGCTGACTTTCGCCGAAACTTTCGGTGGTAGACTTAAGCCCAATTCAAAACCTTCGAAAAAAGTGCGCCACTCGGCATCAACGGAAGCTGGGTCAGCCGTCCAACGCTCATGATAAGTGGCGACAAGGTCGGCATTCCAACGGGTTCCTACACTAAGATGTTTCATTTAAGTGACGAATAAAGGAGGGTGAAACTTAGCCATCATGTCCTTTATTAACAAGCCCAGACGCTGGACAAAAAAGCCCGCTTTGAGGATTGAAACAACAAAACTATGAAGGTTTAATTCACTTTCGTCGATGTCCTCCCCAAGACCGGCTAATCGCTCCTATTCCACGGAAGCCCTGGAAAGGTGGTTTGCGTCGATTCCTGAAGAATGGGAGGCCTCATTTGAAGCGGCGGACCTGGAAGAAGGCCGAAGAATCTACACGGAAGGACTCGTCCGGTCGCTTGAATTGAAAATTGATTCGGCGGAGGCGGTCACCCGGATGGAAGATCAAACCGTTAGAGCCGTCATCGAACTTGGGGAGAACCAACTAGAATGGCGCACGTCGCTTCCCGAGGAGGAAAACGGCGCCCCCTACGTCGTTGCCGCTCTCTACGAGGTCGAAGAATTACTGGCAGATGAAATCACTCCGATTGACGAGGCCGCCGCCGCTATCGAACCCGAAGCCATCATCGAGCCAGAGCCGAAAGATACAAATCTTCGTTCGGCCCTAAAACTTCAGGTTTCCTTTGATCTCACTTCGGAAGGACTGACAACTTCCGCTTCGTGGGGAGGGAAGGGTGGACACGTCTGGAATTGCTTTGGCCCCGGGGCCATCCCTGGCGACGAGCTTTCGGACGAACAGCGCCAGACCCTTTTCCGGTTCTCCACCGTAGCACACCGCGCAGGTTTCAGTTACAGCAAGACAGCCGGCACATGGGCGATGGATAATATCGGGCGAATCGAAAGGTTCGTCCGGGAAGAATTAAGCGAGTGGCGCAAGCGCTTCAAACTTTTGGGCGAGGAGGCTTTGAATATATTCCGAAACGAGCAATTACAAGTCGCCGTGGATGCGGAAGCGGAATCTACCGGCGACGGCAAATCTTTCCGTCTAAACTGGCGACTTAAGGCCGGCAGTCACCGTCTCTTGGCCGAAGAGCAAAAACTCCTCCTCAAGGCCGGCGGGCGCCCCGTGATTCTGCCAGGCAAAGGGGTGGTGGCCTATAATGCGGCCGTGGCTGATTTTTCTGAAGATTGGCGAACGAAGGACGGTGAAGTGCCACGCTACCTGTTACTTTCGCTTTTCGACCATGCCGCCGTCGGAGCGCTAAAATTAAACGACGATCTAAAGGTCTGGAAAGACCAACTCTTACAGGAGCCGACGCCGCCGGATAATCTTCCGGCACACCTGCGACCTTACCAAGCCAAGGGCGTGGCCTGGCTCGGCCGACTTTGCGACCTGGGCTCCCACCCATTGCTGGCCGATGAAATGGGCTTAGGTAAAACGGTTCAAGTACTGGCCCTTCTATCTACCCGGCCGATCGGCGAACGGTTGCTCATCGTCTGTCCGGCCAGCGTCATTCCCGTCTGGCTGGGGGAAATCAAACGCTTTCACCCCGAACTTGTTGCTTCAGTCCTGACCGCGGACGATGACTTCGAGAAGAATCCTCACGCCAAGATTTGGATTTCAAGCTATACGCAACTACGTCGTCACGCTGATTTATTACCCAAAATAACCTTCGGCTATGCGGTGCTCGATGAAGCTCAAGCCATCAAGAATCCCGAATCAAAAACGACGCAGACCTGTATCGCGATTCAAGCTCATCACCGTATCGCCATCACCGGTACGCCGTTAGAAAATCGTCCGACAGACCTTTGGACTATCTTCCGCTTCCTCATGCCGGGCTTGCTCGGGAAGCGTGCCAATTTCGAGCGTATGATGTTACGCGACCCCTCAGTAGCCTTAGGAAAGGTGCGCCGGCAGGTTTCCCCCTTTATCCTCCGACGTTTGAAACGTCACGTCGCGTCAGATATTCCGCCTAAGATGGAAGTCGTACTTCCTTGCCCGCTGACCCACGAGCAAAGAGCCTTATATCAACACTTGACCCAGGGAAGCGGCCTTTCCGGAGAACTCGCCGGTTTGCTCTCTAAGGACGCGACATCCGTGCTCACCTTATTGATGCGCCTTCGCCAAGTTTGTTGTGACCCCGGACTCTTGCCTGACAACTCGGGTTGCCCGAGTGCGCATTCGGGTAAAATTACGTTACTCATCTCTAAGCTGACTGAAATCGCCGCCAATGGATCTAAGGCCGTCGTCTTCTCCCAGTTTGTCTCCTTGATTGAGCGCGTCAAAACCGCCTTGGCTCGAGACCTACCTAACCTTCCCATCTTTGAGTTAACTGGTGAAACCAAAGATCGCTCCGCCCCGGTCGAAAATTTCAAAGAAACCAAGGGGCCTGCTCTTTTCTTGGCTTCGCTTAAAGCGGGCGGAACCGGTATCACTTTGAATACCGCAGAGTATGTCTTCTTAATGGATCCCTGGTGGAATCCGGCGGTGGAAGCTCAGGCCGTCGATCGAGTCCATCGCATTGGTCAAAAAAATCCGGTCCTGATTTATCGGATGATTGCCCCCGGCACCGTCGAAGAGCGGATCGAAGAATTGAAACAAGAAAAACGTGAACTCTTCTCGACCGTTGTCGGCGATATTCCGGACATGACGGATTGGACCCGACACTTCACCTCATTAGACGCCCTCATTCGGCTGAGCGATTCGCCGGCGGCCGCAGCCTCGGCTGAAATCGCGCCCGAACGAGAGCACGAAGGCTGACCTACTTCGCGATTAAATCGTACTCCGAAGCACCCGTGACGGTGACTTCAGCAAATTCGCCGACCGGCAACTTCTTGGGGACTTGGACGATACCGTCGATATCCATGGCATCACCTTGGCTCCGCGCGATACCCGGACGTTCCACCAAAACTCGTAATTTACGTCCAATGAATTCTTCCCCGCGTTGCTTGGAAAGGCCTTGGAGGAGAAGCATCGCCCGGGCGTGACGTTCGGTTTTCACTTCCGCGTCGAGATGGCCTTCCATCTTAGCCCCGCGCGTCCCTTCCTCTTTGGAATACTTAAAGACGCCGACGCGATCAAAGCGGGTATCCGTAAGGAAATCGAGCAACTCACTGAAATCTGCTTCGGTCTCACCGGGGAAGCCGGCGATAAAGGTCGTGCGGATGACGATATTGGGGATACCGGCCCGCATACGTTTGATGAGGTCGCGAATATAGGCGCCATCGGTCTCGCGCTGCATGGCGCTCAACATCCGGTCGGAAATGTGCTGCAGCGGAATGTCGACATACCGCGCGACATGCTTGGATTGGGCGATAGTTTCGATCAACTCGTCACTCCAATGGGCAGGGTGCGTGTAAAGGAGCCTAATCCAGAAATCACCTTCGATCGTATCCAGCTCACGTAAAAGCGAAGCCAGTGATTCGCCTTTGGTTGAATCGACTTTGCTGCGGGGATTAGGACGCGCGTCCGTCCAACGATCCATTCCGAAATAAGTGGTGTCCTGCGAGATGAGGTTAATTTCTTTGACGCCTTCGGCGACTAATTGACGGGCCTCCTTGACGACTGACTCGACCGTGCGACTGCGATGCCGGCCACGGATTCGGGGAATGATGCAGAACGTGCAGGGGTGGTTACAACCTTCCGCAATCTTGATGTAGGCCGAATGCTTGGGGGTCAGACGAAAGCGGGGCGTGTCAAAGTCTGGGATGAAAGTGGTCGTCTTGGACAAGAACTCCGTCATGCCGGCCTCGCCGCCCATGACCTTATGGATGACCGGGACAATATTAGTCACTTGGTCGAGACCGATGTAAGCGTCCACGTTCGGCAATTCGACGTGACCTTTGGCTCCTTCGACCACGGGCAGGGTGCCTTGGTAGCGCTGGGCCATACAGCCCGCCACGATGAGTTTCTGGCCCTTGCGACGAGCCGTCGCTTTGCCGTCGCTCATCTCGTAAATGGCCTCGAGGGCTTCATGTTTCGAAGCGTCGATGAACGAACAAGTGTTTACAATGACGACATCAGCTTCGGAGGCGTCGGCGGTCATCGACATGCCGGCCTTCGCGAGGTGTCCGATCATGATTTCAGAATCAATCAGGTTCTTGGCGCAACCAAGAGAGACGAGGCCTACTTTGACAGACATGGGTTGGATAGGAGCACTAATTTGCCGAAAAGCAACCCCGGGTCACAATTCCGGCCCTACAACGTCAGCCAAGCCTCGGCCGGGACATCTTCGGGTCGGCAAAGTGGCGTTAAGCCGAAGTTAGGCAGGGCTGCGAGCCAAGCAGCCACATCCGCATCGCCCTTGAATAGATTCTTAGCAGAGGACCCCACCTGCTTACGGCGTTGGGTGAAGAAATTTCGCGCAACCTCGCGGGCGCGTTTACTCAGGCGTTTGGCATCGGTACGACGACGAAGCACCAGCAGGCATGAGTCGACCTTAGGGGGCGGGTTAAATGATTGGGCTGGTACCGGATGAACTTTGATCTTTTCAAAGGCCAGATGCACCTGTGCGGTGACGGCGGACCAATGGCTCGTGCCGACATCGGCGGTCAATCGCTCCGCGGCTTCCCGTTGCAACATCAAGACCATCAGCGAAGGGTGCGGACCCGCGCAAATCGCATCCATCCATGGCGTCGAGATGGCGTAGGGCAGATTAGCAATGACCTTAAAGGAGCCGTCGAGTGGATCTTTCAATCCGGCCCGAGGTAGTTTGACGGCATCCCCTTCGGTCAAATGGAAGCTCTTTGGAAACTGCGGCAGGAGAGATTCTTCGAGATGGAACAACATCGTCCGATCGGCTTCGACGGCGTAGAGCTCAACCCCGGCCCCGAGTAATGTCCGCGTCAAAGTCCCGAGACCCGGACCAACCTCAACGACCGTCTCGCCGGAGACGATTTCACCGAGTTCCAGGGATTTACGGACAATATTACCATCGACCAAGAAATTCTGGCCCAGCCATTTACGAGGCATATGCGCCAGCCTGGCCAGCAAATCGCGGGTTTCCGAAAGCGAAAGAGGACCCTCGTTCATAAGCTTTTAAAGGCTCGAAGCAGCGCAGCGGGGTTGGCTTCGCGCATCAGAGACTCGCCAACCAACAAAGCGTTAGCGCCGGCCGCTCGCATCCTGGCCGCATCATTTAAGTTCTTGATCCCGCTTTCGGCGACCTTGAGAACGTGCGAAGGCATGTGGGGGATCACGCGTTCTGCAAAAGCGAGATCGATAGCGAAAGTGGAAAGATTACGATTATTGACCCCGACCATATCCGGTTGATGCGACAAGGCACGGATAAGCTCATCCTCATCGTGAACCTCAAAGAGGACATCTAACCCTGCAAGCTTGGCGGCAGCGTGTAATGGGCGTATTTCGTCATCCTTCAGCGCTCGAACGATAATCAATATGCACCGTGCACCGTTCTGCGCCGCTTCGAGGACTTGGTAAGGATGGAATAGGAAATCCTTACGAAGGCAGGGAAGGGGACGGGGACGGCGAGCTTGTGCCAGTGTTACCTCCGTGAGGTCTTTCAGCTCGCCTTGAAAATAAGTCGTTTCCGTCAAAACGGAGAGACAGTCGGCACCCGCTTCGGCATAAGTTTCGGCCTGCGCGACGGCATTCACATTCATGCGGATTGTACCCACGCTCGGGGAAGCCCGTTTGACCTCGGCGATAACAGTCAAGTGACCAGGGGACACCAAAGACTGGCGAAAACCAGGGGCGGTGTGGATACCGGCAAAAGCCGTTAGCTCGGCGTCAGCGACGGGTCGCAGCAAGTGGGCAATTTCCTTTCGCTTCGCCTGCATAATTTCTGTTAATTTATCCACGAAGTATAACGAAAGACTCTAAGAGCGGCTGGCAATCGTTTTGACTCCCGGCCGGCAAGTCGTCTCGATGAACGTATGCCTGGCATCGATTACCTGATAGCAACCACCGCCCGATTACGTGCCCCAGATGGCTGCCCTTGGGACAAAGAGCAAAACCATCGGACCCTCTGCGATTGCCTCATCGAAGAAGTCGCCGAACTTGTCCAAGCCATCGACCGGAACGACCTAGCGAACCTGCGCGAGGAACTAGGTGATCTGCTTTTTCACATTGTCATGCATGCTCAGATGGCCGCCGAAAAAGGGCATTTTAATTTCGATGACGTGGCGAAAGAAGTAAACGCTAAGATGATCAGACGACACCCGCATGTTTTTGGCGAAGGCGTCAAGTTAGGCGACGCTGAAGCCGTGATTAAGCAATGGGAGGAAATTAAGCTCACGGAAAAAAGTTCGCACAAGACGACCCTTTTTAAAGAGCTGCCCCCTTCGCTCAACACCGTGCTCACCGCGCGTGAAGTTTGGAAGCAAATCCAAAAAAAGGGCTACAATGCCGGACACACGGTCGATGTACCGACCATCGCATCCCTCAAAAAAAACCTCACGGAAGACCTGGCCGGGCAAAAACTCTTTGAGATTGTCGCGGCTTGTCGCGATGCGGGAATCGACCCAGATTCGGCCCTTCGCCGCCACACCGCTAAAGTTGTCGCGACCGCCGAAACCAATGTCCGTTCGTCCTGAGCTGGCCCATGGAACTTGACCCGATCTTAGTGAAAGTCGCTGGCAAGGAGGTCGAGGTTTGGCCTAAAGTTTCCCCCCGCTCCAATCGCGTCCGCCTGGCAGTCAAACCTGGCCCTAAAATCATCTTATCTTTTCCACCCCATGCTTCCCTGGCTTCAGCCAAGGCATTTCTGAAGGATAATTTACCTTGGCTTGAAAAAGTCGTCGCCCGCGCCCGACCCGTCCAGGCCTCACTCGTCGAGCATCTGACGAAGTTTTCGTGGTTAACTTTAGACGAAAGGCACCTTGCGGTAGAAATAGCAACGGGCACGCGAACCTCGCTTAAAATCTCTAAGGAAGAGGAGGTCGTAAAACTCATCATTCCTGCTGAGAATCAAGAAACTTGTGCCGTCAGGGCGCTGCGTCGTCTGGCCGAAACCGGTTTAAGCCTCGCCGTTGCCCGCCTGAGCGCCCGCGTGGGGGTCACCGTCTCGCAAGTCAGCGTTCGTGACCAAACAACCCGTTGGGGCTCTTGCTCGTCCAGCGGCACGCTTTCATTGAATTGGCGGCTCATCCTACTTCCACCGATGCTGCACGATCACGTCATTTTGCACGAACTATCTCACCGCAAGCACATGAACCATTCGGCTCGCTTTTGGAATCAGTTGGCAGCGTGGGACCCCGAATGGGAAAAGCACGACCAAGCACTCACGCGTCGGTGGAATGTTATCATGGATCTCGGCCGCGCATGAGTAACGAGATCGGCCAATCGCTCGATGAGGTTTTTGACGTCGTCGATGCGGAGGATCGGGTAATCAGTTCGAATCATCGCGGTGAAATTCATCGGCTTGGCCTAAGACATCGGGCGATTCATATTTTTTGGCGCCGGCCGGACGGGCGCATCTGCCTGCAGCGCCGATCTTTCGCCAAAGATCATTGCCCCGGCTTGCTGAGTTCATCCTGTGCGGGACATGTCGATGCCGGAGAAACCTACCAGGGCGCCGCCGTTCGTGAATTACGCGAAGAACTCGGGGTGATTTTACCCGCATCCTCGCTTCATGAAATCGACTATGCACCCAGTCACCCAGCTTTAGGCAACGAGTTCGTCCGCTCCTATTTCATGGAGGGCGATTTCACGACTACCTTGGCAAGGGCGGAGGTCGATGCGATCTTGTGGCGTTACCCGCAAGAAATCGACGAATGGATTAATTCAGCTGCCGACTGGTTCGCACCCCCTTTGGTCCATCTGCTCGCGCGGCCAGCTATACGAGATAAATTATCCCTTCGCGGATAAGTGTTTGAGTTCGACCCCATACTGGAAGATAAGATTCAAGCCCCGTGACCACTCCCGACGCCGCCGATAAGCCTGTAACCGTCCCATGGTACCATTGGCTATGGGTGGGACCCTTAGCCGTCTTCCTGCGCCTCTGGCTGTCGAGCTTAAGAATCCGTTGCAACATCCCTCGTTTTGATGATTCCAACGGCGCGTCGATCATCATCTTGTGGCACGATCGCCTCTTCGTTTCCGCTTTGATCGCGAACCGATACTTCAGCCGACCCGTGACCGCGTTGATCAGCACCAGTAAAGACGGGTCGTGGTTGGTCGCATTTTACCGGCTCATGGGACTACGGGCCGTACGCGGATCTTCCAACCGCCGCGGTGTCGCCGCCCTCATTGCGCTCACCCGTGAAATGAGGCAGGGGAATCATGCGGGCGTCACCCCTGATGGGCCGCAGGGTCCGCGCCGAGAATTCAAATTAGGGGCCATCGCTTTAGCCAAATTAACTCGCCGGCCTTTCGCCCTCATGGGCATTAACTACACCCAAGCATGGCACCTGAAAAGCTGGGATGCGTTCGCGCTTCCGTGGCCCTTCTCCCAAGTGGAAGTCACGCTTGAAACCATCGACGTGAATCCCGGAGAAGAAACCGATGAAGATGCTGCGCGACGCATCAGTCATCGCCTCACCGCTTTGTCGGGGGAGTGAGCTAAGCCCGCCCAAGCAGGCGGGCAGAATATTTGGCGAGCAAGTCAGTCTCAATATTCATCTTATCTCCGACTTTCTTGTGGGCTAAATGGGTTACCGTCAGGGTATGCGGAATGATCCAGAGGCTGCATCCGCCCGGAATCATTTCCGCGACCGTCAAGGACATGCCATCGATAGAAATACAGCCTTTCTTGGCAATAAATGCCAAATGCACCTCTGGAATACTTAAGTCTAATCTCCAATCTGGGCCCACTTGCCCCCAGAAAGTTATCGTAGCCAGCGCATCGATATGACCCGTGACGAAATGTCCACCCAGGCGATCCGTCGGAAGAAGACTGGGCTCCAGATTGACGACCGATTGGGCATCCAAATCTCCGAGGTTCGTGAGCCGAAGGGTCTCCGCGAGGATATCAAATGAGGCATTATCATCCGCGGGGTCCGTCACCGTAAGGCAGCAACCATTGATGGCGATGCTATCACCCGCGCGGGCTTGACGGAGAAGAGGGTGGCGCAGCGTCAAGCGAGCACCCACCGCACCGCGGGAGATAAGGGAGATAACCAAACCTGTGCCTTGAACTAAGCCGGTGAACATACCAAAGAAAAAGGGGCCGGTTTACGGCCCCAAGTGGTTAGTTTTGTTTACCTTCTTGAGCTCGCTTGGCCTTTTCTTCGGCTTCGATTCTAGCCCTAACGGCAGCACGCTCTTCATCCTCGATTTGCATAAGACGTACCTTGCGGCGCTCGTCTTCTTCGACGGCGTTACGTACTTCGGATTCGACCTCTTCCGAAGCCTTTTTAAATTCGCGCTTAGCTTTGCCGAGGCCGCGGGCAAGTTCGGGAATCTTAGAGCCGCCAAAGAGAAGGAGGGCTACTCCGAGAATTGCCCAGACTACTGGGCCGTCAAGCATGGCGAGAGAGAGGTGCATAGGTTTGCGGTTGCTGGGATAGTCTGAGTGGTAAACATTCATGCAAGTTGCCCCCATGTCAACCCATGTCTCTCATCGCGATGTCTGGTATACCGGCCACGTCCAAGGCGTAGGCTTTAGGGCTCAGGTCATGACCGTAGCCAGGGGGTTTGACGTCACCGGATACATCCAAAACCTATTGGACGGCAGGGTTTACCTGCATGCGGAAGGAGCAGGCAAAGAGATTGAGAAGTTCACCGATCAAATCGCCGTCACGCTCGATGGCCATATAAAGTCGGAAGAAATCCGGGGGTTTTCCGGCGTCAGAACCTGTCGTAATTTTAGCATCAAACAATGACCTCCGCCATCTCAGTCCGGCACGTAACCAAAGACTTTAAAATGGGTTTACGTGGGCTTAAATTAAGAGCGGTGGATGATCTTAGTTTGGAGATCCCGCGCGGACAAGTCTTCGGCCTGCTGGGTCCAAACGGTTGCGGGAAAAGTACGACGCTAAAGATCGTCCTCGGGCTGGTCTCTGGTACGAGCGGCGAAATCACTATTCTCGGATTTCCTTCCGCCACTGCGGAAGCTCGGCGGCGGACTGGCTTTCTGCCCGAAGCTCCCTATTTTCATAAATTCCTTTCGGGACGCGAACTCGTCCGCTACTGCGCGCAACTGAGCGGAGTTTCGGCAATCAAGATGGACTCGGCCGTCGAAGCGGCTCTCGAGCTTGCCGCGATGACGGAAGCGGCCAGCCGGCCGATTGGCACTTATTCCAAAGGTATGTTACAACGGATCGGCTTAGCTCAAGCCATCGTCCATGACCCCGAACTGGTCATCTTGGACGAACCGACCGCCGGCGTTGATCCGGTCGGCGCTGCGGCGATCGGACGCATGATCCGAACGATGCGCGATCAAGGAAAAACCGTCGTCCTGTGTTCGCACCTCTTAGGCCAAGTCGAACAAGTGTGCGATCGCGTCGCCATCATGGACCGCGGACGATTAGTCCTGGAGGGAAGGGTAGATGAGGTCTTGGCACAACGTGACCGGCACCTGTTGACCATCGAAGGGCTCACCCCGGAAGCTCGCCTAGCCGCCGAAAGTGCCCTGGCGGCCCACGGCGCCAGAGTGCTGTCCGTCACCCATCCCCGGCGCTCGTTAGAAGAACTCTTTCGTGAACTTGTAACCGGAAGCCGTGACGCTTAACCTCATGAAACCTAGCTTACTTCGTTGCGGATGGATCGCCCGCATGACTTTCCTCGAAGCCGTTCGGCAGAAGTTTTTCGCTTTCTTAATCGTCCTCGGCGCCGCCATGGTCGTTTCATCAGTGGCTTTCCGTTTCCTTGATTTTGGGCACGGTGAGCTCAAATTTATCGCCGACTTTGGCTTCGGTGGCATGTTCCTATTTGGATCCATCTTAGCCGTCGTCATGACCGCTCAGCTGTTTTTTGCGGAAATGGATAACCGGACGGCCCTAACTCTCTTAGCGAAACCCCTGAGCCGAGCGGAATTCTTGATCGGGAAATTCTTGGGCGTGTGGATGATCTTAGGCTTATTTGTCATCATCCTCTCGGCCCTGCTTGGGTTAGTCCTTTGGGGAAGGGCCCAAGAATTAAGCCTACTGGCCGAACAATCTGGACGGGTGGCCCCTGACTTCAGCATCCGCGGCTTAGGTATCTTTGCGGTGTTGCAATGGCTGCGACTCAGCGTCGTGGCCGCCATTGTCTTAGCCATTGCCGCGGCGGCTCGCACGTTTCTTTTTGCAGTCATCCTGGGCGCCTTGACGGTTGTCGCCGGGCAGCTCCAGTGGATCGCCCAAGACGTCTTATTGAAGCCGACCGAGTCGGTTCTATATAAAAGCATCCTTTGGCTAACCTCGCGGATGCTGCCCAACCTCCAACAATTCAATATCGGAGATGCGCTGGTCCTGGACTCCGGAACCGTGGCGGCGGCCTCGGTCGGTTGGGTCATCCTTTCCGGGCTTCTTTACACGTCGGCTTACCTGTTGCTGGGTGCCCTCGTCTTCCGTCGCCGCGAAATCTAGTCATGCGCCTCCGAGCCACATGGATCACCTGCTTGGCCTTGCTGTTGGCCGCCGGGGCGTTGAGCGAACGGTCCTGGCTCAGCGTCCGCTCCTGCATTCCCGAAATCGGCCCCAAGCAAATCGAACCGACCATCGGACAAGGGGTCTTATTAGGAATATTAGGTGGGTTTCGCACCGTGATTGCGGACATGACATGGATCCGGAGTTACGTGCTATGGGAAAGGAAAGATCGGCCGGGTTGCGAAACTCTCATGCGTACCGCCTGCGCGCTCGATCCGCATGCGCGTTATTTCTGGGAGAATACTGGCTATGCCCTTGGCTATGATATGGCGCATTGGGAAATTCGCCGGCGCGGTGGCTACGCTAAGGTTCCGAAAGAAATTCAAGATCACTTGTTCAAATCTTATGCCCGGAAGGGCTTGGAAGTATTGGACGAAGGTGTCCGCCTTTCCAAAGGACGGGCCGCCCTCTTAGTCTTCGCCGGACAGCTTGCCGAAATGAAACTTGGCGATAAGCAACGGGCCGCCGATTATTACCGCCAAGCGGCGAACACAGACTCACCGCCTTGGTATGCGGCGCGTTTCTGCGCCCGCAACGAATGGGATGCCGGCCACCCGATGGAAGCCTACGTTTGGTTCAAGACTTACTGGCTAGACCGACTGAGCAAAGATTCAGACCACGCACCCGATGACCTGGAGCTGATCCGCGACATGGAGACGCACTTGAAAATCAATCTGCTTTCGCGGATTCCCCGGCAGGCGTGGGAAAAATAATTAGAACGGCTCGTTGCTACTTTCGGCCTTTTTCTCCCCCTTGGGAACGCGCGGCTTACGAGGTGGGAATTCGAACCACCAGCCTTTGGATTTATCGGCGATCAGGAACGCTTCAAAGGTCCGTCTTGTCCGGTTGGAAACAAATTTCTTCAGCCCCGTCTTTCCTTCGTTTAATAAACGCGAGATATCTTCCGGCGAGATCGGGCATTTAAGCATCTCTTGGTTCAGGCTGAAAGTTTTCTTCGCACCCGCCTCTTTGGCTTTCTGGGGGCAAACCCGATACCCGGCAGTGGGCGTCTGTTGAACCTGCAGCCCGCTGACTGGGCAGATGCCGAGCACCGGCCAAGTGGTCTCAAAGGCATCAGGATTGCCGTCAGCGCCCTCGCGCGGCGGGAAGTAGAGGATGGCCTTCAACTTACCACTCAAAGCCTTGGGCTTGGTCTTACGGGGGGCTTTGGCCGGCTTCGTCTCGTCTTCAGCGCCTTCCGGCTTGGTTTCAGCGGGAGCTTGGGCCGCCTTTGCCTCGGCAGCCTTGTTCGCCTTGATGATATCTTCGTCTACCAGGTCGATGAAGCCGGTGAAATTCTTGCCTGACTTCATCGACTTAAAGTCGCTGAAAGGACCGATGCGACGTAGGTCGACGAGTTCCGCGACTTCCGCTGGGGTAATCGTGTGCCCATTCATCGCCACATAGATGGTGAGCTTAGGCCGATTAGTGGCGCCCGTGGCGTCTTGGGAGAAATATTTCTCACCGTTGGTCAAGAGAGGCTTTCCGTCGGTGGGAGAAAGGACTTCTGGGTCCAACGCGGCGGAAGGCAATTCTTCGGCCCCGGCGGCCACCATGACCTTAACCTGTTCCTTGATCTCGGCGATGAATTCCTTGGCGGTAAGTTTACCGTGTTCAATTTGCTTGAGCTTGTATTCCCATTCGCCGGTGAGCTGGGGTTCAGTAAGGAAGGCCATGCCCTTGGCGTGTAAAAACTGGTGCAGCTGAAATGCCTTGGATAAAGGCACGAGTTCCTTGCCCTGGCGCTCGATATAAATCTGGGTAAGGAGCTGTTCGATCGTGGCAGCCCGGGTCGCCGGGGTGCCGAGACCGCGCTCTTTCATAGCTTCGGCCAAAGCCTCGTCGTCGACGAGCTTACCGGCATTCTCCATCGCACCGAGCAAGGAGGCTTCATTATAACGGGCCGGCGGCTTTGTGGCGTCTTCCTTGACGTTCACTTCGTTTACCTTGGCCTTGGCGGGAGTGCCATCAGGAGCGGTGAGGGCAGGCAAACTGGCGGCACCCTCTTTGTCCTTATCCTCTTCGGCTTCGGCCTCTTGACCCCAGACTGCACGCCAACCCGCGATCACCAGAACCTTGCCGGTCGTACGGAAAGCGTGGGCACCGACCATCGTGGTCCGGACTGTCTCCTCAAATTCGGCCATCGGGAAAAAGACCCCAACGAAACGCCGCACGACCAAATCATAAATCTTCTGTTCGACCTCGGTCAGGCCGTGAGGGACCGTGCCGGTGGGGATGATGGCAAAGTGATCGCTGACTTTCTTATTATCAAAAACACGCCGACCGGCGGAATCCACCCAACCGTTCCTTAAGGCCTCCTTGGCATAGATACCGGAAGCGTGGGCACCATCCAGCGACTGTAAGACGGACTTGGCATGAGGGACGTAATCCTCAGGCAAGTACTGCGAATCGGTCCGAGGGTAGGTGAGGGCTTTATGTTTTTCGTAAAGAGCCTGTGCGACCCCCAGTGTCGTCTTGGCAGAGAAACCAAACCGGCGATTACCTTCACGCTGAAGAGTCGTCAGGTCGAAAAGACGCGGGGCGCTTTCCTTCTTGGGCTTACGTTCATCGGTGGCAATGCCCTGACCCCGTTTGAGGGCTTCCTCGGCGACCTGCTTCGCCTGGGCTTCATCATAGAAGCGCTCGGCTTCTTTCCGATCGGCAACTCCCGGGACTTGGGCGGCACCTCGATAATTTCCGGCGGACACGCCGAAGTCGGCCTCGATCTTCCAAAATGTCTTGGGCACGAATCCGCGGATTTCCAGTTCGCGCTTCACAATGAGCATCAGGGTGGGGGTCTGGACGCGGCCCACGGAAAAAACGTCACGTTTGGCACCGCCGATACGAATGGTGGCAAAGCGACTGCCATTCATGCCCACCAGCCAATCGGCCTGGGAGCGCCCAATCGCGGAACCTAACAAGCCAGCCTTGGCTGATTCAGGCAGCAAATGTTCAAAACCATCGGCAATCGCCGCATTGGTCATGCTCGTCAGCCAAAGTCTTTTCAAGGGCAGGTGGCATTTCGCGAGTTGATAGACGTAGTGCAAGATCAGTTCGCCTTCGCGACCGGCGTCGCAGGCATTGACCACTTCGCCGACGTCGTCACGTGAGAGCAATTTCTTCAGAAGTTTAAACCGATCGCCGTTGTTCCGTTCGCCAATGACAGCTTTCAGAATATCAGGACTGGCGGAACCATCAAAGCCTTCAGGCAAGATTGGCAGGTCTTTCAGAGTCCACCGCTTGAGCTTCTCATCTAAGTCCTGCGGATCCTTCAAGCGCACCACGTGGCCGATGGAGGAGCTAATCACCCACTTTTCGTTCTCAAAGATTTCGCCCGACTTCGGCACCTTCAGCACCTTGGCGAGGTCGCCGGCGACGGAAGGCTTCTCGGCGATGACCAGAATCTTCGAACCGGTTGGGGCGATTGAAGTGTTTTTAGACTGCGGGGATTTCTTGCGCATGCGAGGGATTATAACCGATTGTCAAATTCGGTTACATTCCTTGCTCGGCAAGGGAGTCATCGAGAGCGGCGATTAAAGTGGTGATGGTCGCGTCGGTCTCGTCGCCCATATTGGAGATCCGGAAAGTCTTACCTTTTAATTTTCCATAACCCCCGTCGATGACGAGTTTGTGTTTCGCTTTCAACGTCTTGTTCAGCAGTTCCAAATCGGCGTTCCGGTCGTTTTTAAAGCAATTAAGCCCACGGGTGCCGAACGCGACTTCCGGAAAGAGGGAGAAGCCTTTGGCCGAGCCCCAGGCGCGCATGCGTTCGTTCAAACGCAGGTGACGGGCAAAGCGATTTTCCAGCCCCTCGGCTTCGATCTCGATGAGACGCTGCTGCAAGCCATAAAAGAGGGAGATGCAGGGCGTCGAAGGGGTCATGCCCTTCACGTGATTGTCGTGGAATTCGATCAGATCGAAGTAATAGCCGCGATCGGGCGATTGTTTGGCGCGGGCGCGGGCCCGCTCACTTACGGCGAAGATTGCCAGGCCAGGCGGTAGGGCCAAGGCCTTCTGAGATCCGGTAAGAAAGATATCGATGCCGAGTTCGTCTTTCTTGATCGGGATGGTCGAGAAGGAGCTGACAGTGTCCGCGATCGAAATGACATCAGGAAACTCGCGGACGACCGCCATGATATCGGCAATCGGCGAGAGTGTACCGGTTGAGGTTTCGGAATGGATAAAAGTAATGCAGTCGAACTTGCCCGTGGAAAGCGCCTGCCGGACAGCCGCAGGGTCGATCGGCTTACCCCAATCGAACTGGAGGGCTTCGGCGTACTTGCCGCAACGCTTGGCGACGTCGTTCCACTTGTCGGAGAATGCCCCATTCATGCAGTTGAGCACGCCCTTGCGGCAGACGTTGCGAAGGGCGCCTTCCATCACGCCCCAGGCAGAGCTAGTGGCCAAGTAGACGGGATCCTGGGTATAGAACATCGACTGCAGCCGGGGCTGCATATCGTTGTAAAGTTTTACGAAATCACCCGAACGATGTCCGATCATGGGTTTGCCCATGGCTTGGACGATCGAAGCGGAGACGGTCAAAGGACCGGGGATATATAGACGATAGCTCATCGTTGGAAGGTGGTTAAAAGTTCGACGGAGACATCGGGGTTGTCGATACGAACAATTCTGCGGTTGTGCTCGGCCAGGGTCGCCGTCTTAGGCTTCCAGCCCTTGGCTTCTTCGGGACTTAATTCGGCAAAGGTCATTACTACCAGAAGGTCGCCGGGGCGGCCGAGATGGGCGGTAGCGCCATTAAGACAGACTTCCCGGGTGCCGGCAGGGGCGGGGATGGCGTAAGTCTCAAAACGTTCACCATTCGCCAAATTACCCACCAAAATCTTCTCATAAGGCAACATCCCGACCAGGGCCATTAACTCTTGGTCGATGGCCAGGGAGCCCTCATAATCGAGCCTGGCGCCGGTGACCTCGGCTCGAAGTAATTTGGTGCGCAACAGGTGGAGAAGCATGGCGCTGGGTCGTCCTTCTCAATCGGGATGCTTGCCTGCGTCAAACAACTTTGCATCAATTCGTCCATGTCCGCGAAACATCGAGGGTTCTTTTCGTCTCTAGGAGAGGCTATTGCGAGCTATGCCGTGGACGTTGTATATGAGCGCAAACAGGGGATGGGAGCACGGCTATTAGGGGGCTTTCTACGGGTTCTTTCATGGGTTTTTGAGGTGATCGTACGTCTGCGCCTCTGGCTCTATCGTAACCGCCTTTTTAGGGATACCCCCCTGGGCTGTAAGGTCGTGGTGGTCGGGAATTTGACCGTAGGCGGCACTGGCAAGACCCCCGTCGTCCTTAAAATGGCTCAAGTTCTTGCCCGAAGAGGCCGGAGGGTCGCGATTTTATCGCGCGGCTATAAAGGAGCCTCCGATTCGATGTTTAAGCGGTTTTGGCGCTGGATCGTGCAAGGTAACCGGCCGGCACCCTTAGTTGTTTCTGACGGTAAAGCGGTCTTAGTGGGCCCAGATGAAGCTGGGGATGAGCCCTATATGTTAGCCCGAAATTTAGCCGCCGAAGGGGTCGTGGTCATTGTCGATCGTGACCGAGTCGAGGGAGGGCGCTTTGCCCTGAGGCAATTCGGGGTTGATACGATCCTGCTTGATGACGGCTTACAATACCTACCCTTACGGGGTCAGATCAACCTGCTCTTAGTGGATAGTCGCGATCCGTTCGGCAACGGTTCGTTGCTCCCGCGGGGCATTCTGCGTGAGCCGATTTCTAATCTCAGCCGGGCTTCTTACATCTTCTTGACCAAATCATCTGGCCGACCTGACCCTCAATTAATCGCTTTAATCAAGAAACATAACCCCAAGGTGGAAATCATCGCCTGTGCCCATAGCCCGCAAGAATTGATTACGGTCGATCATGGGACCAGCTCGCCCTTATCCCATCTGGTAGGACGTCGCGTGATGGCTTTCTCCGGTATCGCCACCCCGGAGCGCTTTGAGGAAACCTTACTCACCCAAGGGGCTGTCCTTGTTTCCAAGCGACGTTTCTTAGACCACCACGATTTCAACGATGAAGACTTAGACGAGGTGCTCGAGCAGGCCTTACGTTATAAGGCAGAGATGATTGTCACCACCGAAAAAGATGCGGTACGCCTCCAAGGCCGTTTTAACCCACCCATCCCGCTGATGTACGTCAGGCTGGAAGTTGAAATCTTAGGTGACCCCGAAGGCTTTAACGCCGCCGTGGAACGGATTTGCTTCGGTCCTTCTTCGGCGCGGTAACGACTTCGGCTTGATGATTCCGGGCCAAACGAAGGAAGAAATCCTGGGCAGTCGGAGCGAGTCGTCCTTCCGCTGCGCACGCGACATAACTGCCATCGGGTTGCAGGCTTTTCGCATCCCCGAAATGGGTGGCATAGGTTTGGATGATTTCCTGCTCCAAGCGACGCCGTAAGATTTTGTTGGTTATCGGGAAGATACACTCAACGCGACGTTCGAAATTACGCGGCATCCAATCGGCGCTACCCATCAAGATGATGGGTTCGCCCCCCGTATTCTCGTAGCGGAACATTCGACTATGTTCGAGGAAGCGACCCAGGAAGCTGCGGACCCTGATGTTTTCACTTTTACCCGGGAGCCCAGGAATCAAACAACAGATTCCGCGGACGATAATCTCCACTTTCACTCCCGCCTGAGATGCCCGATAGAGTGCGTTGATTACATCCGGGTCGACCAAACTGTTCACCTTGGCGAAGATGGAAGCTTTCTGACCGGACTTGGCGGCCGCGGTTTCGGCGTTGATCAGCTCAACCGTCCGGAGCGCGAGGTTAAAGGGCGCGATGAGTAAGTGTTTAAAAACTGGACGACCCAGGTTGCCCGTGAGCACATTAAACAATAACCCGACCTCGGAGGTGATGGCTTCATCCGCCGTAAACAAAGAGAAGTCGGTGTAGATCCGGGCGGTCTTAGGGTTGTAATTGCCCGTCCCTAAGTGCGCATACCGACGCAATCCGCCCTTTTCCTGCCGCACGACCAAGCAGGCCTTACAGTGCGTCTTAAGTCCGGCGAGCCCGTACACCACATGCGCGCCAGCTTCCTCCAGCTGACGGGCCCATTCGATGTTATTCAGTTCATCAAAGCGGGCGCGCAATTCGACGAGTGCGGTCACTTGCTTGCCGTTGCGCGCTGCCTCCTTGAGCGCTTCGACGACCGGCGAATCGCCACTCGTCCGATAGAGGGTCAATTTGATCGCCACGACTGCTTCATCGCGGGCGGCCTGGCGGATAAATTCCACGACAGGCATAAAGGATTCATAAGGGTGATGCAGCAGGTAATCCTGCTTAGCAATTCGTTGAAAAAGCTTGGATGCGTCGGCTAGTTCAGGTTGCACCACCGCCGCGAAATTAGGGTAGAGCAGGTCGGGACGTCCGACGAGATCGATCAGACTGGCTAAGCGCAGCATATTAACCGGGCCTGGAATCTTGAAAGCATTATCGGCGGATAAGCCGATTGCTTTGAGTAACCATGTCATCTCCTCATCGGGAGCTTCGCTCTCGATTTCTAACCTAACCGGAGCACCCTTACGTAGGTTTCTAATTTCTTCCTCAATCGCTTCTAAAATATTTCCCGCCTCGTCCTCGTCCACGTAAAGATCGCTATTTCGCGTGATCCGGAAAGCCCAAGAGCCTTGGAGCTCCAATCCTGGGAACAACCGGTCGATGAACGACTGAACGACATGGCTTAAGAGGGTGAAATGCTTTCGCGAACCGTGGTTAATCGCGATGATCCGTGGCAACATCCTTGGGATGGGCACAACCGCACGTCGTACCTCGCCATTCACCGGATCCTTCAGCAATACCAAGAGGTAAAGCCCCTTGTTCGTCAAAACGGGGAAGGGGTGGGAAGGGTCGATCGCCAATGGAGTTAGACCCGGAAAAATCTCCCGATCGAACAAAGTCGAAAGCACCTGGCGATCCTGCGAGTCAAGCTCGGCGCGCGACTTTACCAGAATGCCTTGTGCGACCAACGCGGGTAATAATTGGTCCTTCCAGCAATTTTGCTGGGCATCGACAAGTTCGCGGGTCTTTTGTAAAACCTCCAAGAGGAAGTCGCGGGTCGCCGGGTGGCTAGCGGACTCTTCCTGTTGCATAATGCCGGCGATGCGAATCTCGAAAAACTCGTCGAGGTTCGAACTGACGATCGAAAGGAACCGGACTCTTTCGAGTAAAGGGACGGAGACGTCTTCGGCCAATTCGAGTACGCGGCGGTCAAAGCTGAGCCAACTGAGCTCGCGATTAAACATGTCCATAACGGTTGGGGATGAAGTTGCCAAACTGTGAGTTGTAGCCGGGAGCGATGATTAATCCATAACTTATCGATAACATCTGCCCAGAAATGGTTAAATATGGGCATTCGACGTGTTACGTTCCGGTAAAAATCAACGGGGTGACCAAAAAACCTCGAAATCACCCGATTTGGCCAGACGTATCTTGGCGGCCGGCGGTTGGTCGTGACGCACGACATCTCCCCGTCCGAACTGGGCTGCCAATTTCTTGACTTCATGCTTTGAGAGACCGCGGGTCGGCACTTCCACGGCTTCGATCAGACCCTGTCGAACCGTTATGAAACGAAGGAGACCTTTGATAATCTGAACGTCGGAGACCAATCGCGCGCATTGCGCGGGCAGTGGCGCGACAGTCGCAGAAGTGAAAGCCGCAAAGGCGTATTTAATATCGCGCAAGTCGCGATGCAGCCGGCGATTAACGAAATCTGTCGAATCAGGGGTCTTCCAGGCACGGGCTTCGTGATTCCAATGTTCCGCCCCAAGCAACTGGGCGCAGACGTCATCGTCGAGATCGGACCCTATCCGCGTGAGAACACCTTGGGCACTTACCTCATCGCTTAATCTTTGCAGGCGCTGGGCGGTGACGCGGAGCGCGGGCTCAAGGATCAGAATTAATCCCCCAGGATTTAGGTGAGCCTTTAATTGATCAACCCAAGCCAGCAGATTCGTGGGATCGAGTTGGGTCATTTCATTCATGACAAAACCTGCCACGATGATATCATAAGAACCCTCCGGCCAGGTTTCGGATCGGGCGGCATCCCCCACGCGAGAGCGCACGGATACTCTGGCACCCAAGGTAGCGTGGGCAAAACCCTCCGCTGCGACCAAGGCCATGGGCGACCTATCGACCGCAGTCAGCGTGATCTTAGCATTCGTCAGCTGAGCCAGACAATGAGCAGCGGCGACCCCGCAAGAGCCAGGACCAGAGCCAAGGTCGAGAATGGAAATCTCGCCGAAGGCGGGTCGCCATTGCCGGAGCTCATACGCATGCGCCAAGGCAAAGGAGGTCCGGATGAAACTTTGAGGAAGAAAGAATATCCCATAACCGGCCAACAATTCAGGATCGGCGAAGTATTCGGGAAATTTGTGCTTCGGACGCTCGGTGGTAAACAAATCTGAAAGTCGGCCGACCGCCGGGGTGATTTTTTCCAACGCCTCATCTCCGATTCGGCCGGTCGCCCGTTCGACTTGATCCAGCCAGAATGCTTCCGCCGCGGCCGGGTAATCTCCCCAGGCTTTAAATTCCGACATCTCTTCGGCCCTCAAGGGCGCTCCGTAAGGTCGCTGGATCAGCAAAAGTTAAACCGCTCCCGCTGGGCAAACCAAAGCCGATACGTGAAACCTTAACACCAGGTTTGATGGCGGTGATGCTTTCCCGGATGAAATGACAGGTCGCCTCGCCCTCGATATCATTACCTAAGGCCAGGACGACTTCCGTGATTGGCTCATCTTTAAGCCGACGCTCGAAGGTCGCTAAATTAAGCTCTTCGGGGCCGATGCCATTAATCGGTGAAAGCCGGCCATGTAAGACGTGGTAGGTCCCGCGGTAAGCGGAAGAGCGCTCAATCGACATCACATCGGGGACCTGTTCGACGACACAGATCGATCCGGCATCGCGCTTGGGATCGAGGCAAACCTCGCAGGAATCTGATTCAGCCAAGCTTCCGCAACGCGAACAACGGCGAACGGCGAGGGCAGCGGCCTGGAGAGCAGACAGCAGTGGCTCCAGCTTTGCCGGGCGCTCAACGAGCAGGTGTAACGCGATTCTTTCCGCCGAACGATGACCCAGACCAGGTAAAAGCTTCAGCAACTGGCGGACTTTGTCGAAAGAAGGCGTCACGAATGGTCCGGAGTTATGTTTGTTAGCGAAGATTACCAGCATCTAGCCTGGTTTTAATAAGAGTTCGGAACAGGGCGGGGGAGTCAAGGTTTGCTCACGGCTTGCACCTGAGGCCAGCCTATTCAAATTAAGAGCATGCACGCACCGCGGGATCTACAAATCGTCGGAGACTTTGTGGCCATCACTTGGGATAATGGCGCCCAGGACATCGTCTCCGGTGAAAAGTTACGTGAGCGTTCGCCGAGCGCCGAAAATATGGGCGAAGTTGATATTCTTGGCCAACGTTGGGGCGGGGACGGTCCTCGCCAGTTTCCGGGAGTGTCCGTGCAAAGCCTAACACTAATAGGTAACTATGCGGTGACTTTTGTGTTTAGTGATGGTCATCGAACGGGAATATACAGTTGGGAATACCTGCAGAAGATTGCCCGAGGGTCAGAATAAACTTTTACGGATTGCCCCTTCTTAAATAGCCGTCACATTTCAGAACGTGAAAAAGACTTACGTTCTGGATACCAACGTTCTCATTCATGACCCCGAATCGCTTTTTAAGTTTGATGAGCATATCGTGGCGGTGCCCGTGGAAGTCTTATCCGAACTGGATCGGCTAAAGACGCAGCCGGGACAACTCGGTGCCAGTGCCCGACGCGTTAACCGCTCGATCCGAAGCCTCTTCGAAAATCGCCCCCTGAAAGAAATCGCCGAAGGCGACCCGACTAAACCCGGAGCTCTTCATGCCACCCTACGTGACGGCGGAGAATTGAGGGTCGTCGTCAATGAGTCGCTGATTCGCGATCACTTTAACGGAAGCCGTTCCGATCGTCTCCGCGCCGTCTTCATGCAGGTCGATGCACCGGACCACCGCATCATCGCTTCCGCTCTCTATTTGCGCGATACGGCGGACGGGCCTGTCATCCTTGTCACCAAGGACGCCTGCATGGCGCTCAAGGCCCAAGCCCTCGGCTTAGAAGTACAAGACTATCGGAACGATCGGATCGAAACCAGCGACGTGGGCGAATACAAGACCCTGACGATTTCCGCTTCGGCGATGCATGATTTCCGCGATATGGCACAAGTTGAGATTAAACTGAAAGAAGAAGATTTACCCGTGATTAACGAGTATGTCATGCTCGCGTCCGATTCATGGAGCGAACCGGCCCGGCACGTCGCCGAGGGTGCCTTCGTGCCCTTGGGACTTTATCGCGAGTTTCTTTCGACGCAAAGCGGGGCCCGGAAAGGGCTGCAGATGCCCCGCGGTATGCGGGTCATTCCAAAGAATTTCGAACAGTGGATCTTCCTCGATGCCCTCCTGAACCCCGATATCAAATTAGTGACCTGTTTCGGGCGTGCCGGCACCGGCAAGACCTTTCTCTCCATCGCCGCCGCTCTTTCCCAAGTGTTGAGCGATTTCTCTCCTTATAAGAAGCTCTACGTCTCGCGTCCGGTCGTGCAAATCGGCAAAGACATCGGCGCGTTACCTGGAACCAAAGAAGAAAAGCTTTCTCCTTACATTCAACCCTACTTCGATAACCTTGAAGTATTATTTTCCAAGAACGGTGCCCCGCCGGTGCCGATGGCAGCCAAGGACACCGTCGCGACCGACTCCCAACGGAAACAAAAAAAGGCCCAAGCACTCAAGGCCGCCCCGCCGATTTTTGGTTCCCAATTCCAACAAGTTAATCAACCACGGAAGCCCTACCAGTGGCTGATCGATTCCGGCTTGATCGAAATCGAGGCGATGACCTTTATTCGCGGAAGATCCATCGGGCACGCCTTCATGATTGTCGACGAAGCACAAAACATGACGCCCCATGAGGCGAAGACCGTCATTACCCGTATCGGCGAAGGTTCTAAGGTCGTGCTCATCGGCGACCTTGACCAAGTCGACACCCCGTACTTAGACGGTAAATCCAACGGTCTGATTCATACCCATGAACGGATGAAAGGCTATGCGATTACGGCCAATGTACGCCTATTACATGGCGTACGTAGTGCGCTTTCGGAGTTGGCGGCCAAGGCAATGTGAGCAACTTCTACGGTCTTTGACTGACGTCGGCTCACTCCATCCTTGCCGATGGATGTGCGGCAAGTTTCCCTCAGTCACGTGGAGAAAGAAACGCCGATGCAGAAGCAGTACCGCGAGATTCGAGAGAAGCTCGCACCTGGTACGCTGCTGCTTTTTAGGCTCGGTGATTTTTATGAAGTCTTTGGCGAAGATGCCGAAATCGCTTCCAAGGTCCTCGGTCTGACCCTCACGAAAAGGCATGAGACGCCGATGGCTGGGTTGCCACACCACGCGGCGACTACGTATGTGAATCGTCTACTTGCCGCGGGCTGGAAAGTTGCCATTTGCGATCAGATGGAAGCGCCGGTGGCCGGTAAGCTAGTCCGCCGAGGCCTTTCACGTATCCTCACGCCTGGCACCGCCCTGGAGGATGCCCAATTAGATTCACGCCGGGGCAACTACCTGGCCGCCATTCACTGGGACAAGCAAGGGTGGCACGCCGCATGGTTGGACGTTTCTACCGCGGACTTTAGGTTGGCTACCGACGCCTCGCCCCATCGACTTTTACCGCTTCTTCATTCGGTTTCGCCTCGTGAAATCATCCTCCCGGAGGGCCTTGAAGTCTCTTCGGAATATCGCGAAGCCTTGGAAGTATTTCTGCAAGGTCGAGCGACCTCACGCCTGCCCGGTTGGAATTTCGAGATCGATGCGGGCGCCCGCCTTGTTGCGCAGACGTTATCCGTCCATGGTCTAGCCGGTTTCGGCCTCACGGATCAGCACCCAGCGCTCGGAGCAGCCGGAGCCGTCTTAGGCTATGTCACGGATTCGCTCTGCGATCGTCCGAAAAACCTCTTCAGGTTAATCGAGGCAAAATTAGGCTCATCAGTCCTGCTGGACGCTGCGTCTTCCCGTAACCTTGAATTATTTGCGACGTCGAATGGCGCCAGAGAGGGATCGCTGCTCGCGGCCATCGATCGCACGGAAACTCCAGCGGGTGCCCGTCAGTTAGCCCTCTGGCTGGCCGAGCCATCGACTGACTTATCCGTCATCCATGCCCGGCAAGCGGCGATCGGCGAGCTCGTCAAACACCCCGGCGCCTCCGCCCGGATCGGCGAATCATTACGGGGTATCCGTGACATTCCGCGAATACTCGCCCGCCTGCAGAATCGTTTAAGGAACCCGCGCGAGCTGGGCGGTATCCGGGATACACTTAAGGCCATGCCAGCGATTAAGGAGGAACTTGTCGCCTTGCCCGGCAAGGCCATGGAAGGCTACCACGTCAGGATTAATCTACAGACGGAGCTGCTCCAAAAGCTCGCCCAAGCCTTGGCCGAAGAACTGCCGGTTGATCTGACCGAAGGCGGCGCTTTGCGGACTGGCTATGACGCCGAGCTTGACCGACTTCGGGCCCTGGCTTCGGACAGCAAGAGCTGGATCGCTGATTTCGAACGCAACGAACAGACCCGCACCGGCATCAAATCTCTAAAAGTTAGATATAACGGCAACTTCGGCTACGCGATTGAGATTACCAAGGCCAATCTGCCATCCATTCCGGCGGACTACATCCGCAAGCAAACGATGGTCAATGCGGAGCGTTTTACGACCGAGGAATTACGGACCAAAGAACGTGAGGTCCTGCGTGCCGATGAGCAGGCCTTGTCACGGGAGACCGAACTTTTCCAAGCCCTCCTTGCTAAGGTGATCGAACACACGGAAGAACTCCTACTTACCGCCGGCACCTTGGCCGAAATTGACGTACTGCGGGGCTGGGCTGAACTTGCCCGGGAAGCCAAATGGACGCGGCCGGACGTAGATGATTCCGACACACTGGAAATCGAACAGGGGCGGCACCCCGTCGTGGAGCAAATGTTAAACGCCCGACCAGGTGCCGGCTCCTTCGTCCCTAATGACACGCGGCTCAGCAGTTCCGGGGAGCAAATCGCTTTACTAACGGGACCTAACATGGCCGGTAAGTCTACTTACATCCGCCAAGTCGCCCTAATCTCCCTGCTGGCTCACCTCGGTGCATGGGTGCCGGCACTATCCGCGCGAATCGGCTTGATTGATCGTATCTTTTGCCGTGTCGGCGCATCGGATGAACTCTCGCGTGGCAATTCCACCTTCATGGTCGAAATGAACGAGACCTCGAACATCCTTAATAATGCCACGGCACGATCCCTCGTTGTACTGGATGAAATTGGCAGAGGCACGAGCACCTACGACGGCATTAGCATCGCATGGGCTGTCGCCGAACATCTGCACGGAGCAGGGGCAGAGGGACCTCGTACCCTTTTCGCCACCCACTATCATGAGCTCACGAAGCTCTCCGCCTCCCTCCCGCGTTTGCGCAATTGGTCCGTAGCGGTCAAAGAGTGGAAAGATGAAATCGTCTTCGTACGTCGGGTCGTGCCAGGGGCTGCGGACCGTTCTTACGGCATTCAAGTGGCCAGACTTGCCGGCATGCCGCCCTCCGTCGTCACACGGGCACGCGAAATCCTGGCCGGACTAGAAATAGGGGAGGGCCTGCCCGACACGACGACGGCAAAGCATAAGGCGGGACCCGTAAAGTCACCCAAAGAAAGCAACACGCCGAGTCTGCCCCCCCAAGCCGAGGGACCGGAGTTAGACTTGTTCGCTTAAATTCTTTGGTTCCAATCCTGCGAGCCAAACTTTGCGCAGCTTCCTTCGTGATCGAACTGGTTATAAATCGGCTCGGGCACTGCCACGGGAGAACTACCCAGAGAGCGACCCAGTGCGTCGGCAAAATCTTTTTCGAAGCGTAACCAATTGCATTCGGGTAAAAAAGGTTGCCAGACATAACCTTCGATGAGGAGACCATGTCGGTTACGCTTTTGGGCTGCCCCAGCGACTTTTTTACCGGTATCGGTCCGGATGAGATCGTTCGGTTCAGCTCGCTGGGCACAATCATCTGGGGCAAGGAATTCGCGGCCGCCGCTTGGCGCAGCCACCAAGGCCACCGGCAGCCCTTGGGCCTTAAGGGCCTCAGCTAAGGCTTGGTGGACTAACGCATAACTCGCCATAGCATCGGCTTGGCTCAACGGATGTCTTGCCGGAATGACTAATGCAAACGTCCAATCATTCAAATGCGAAACCAAGCCCCCTCCGGTACAACGTCGAACGAGCGAGTACTCCGCGGGCACTTGGGCCCGATACTTCGCCCAAGACTGAGAAACGCCAAATGTAAAAGCCGGCTCGGACCATGCAAATGGGCGAAACCTGATACGATCCGGCTGAGGATAGTTCTCCAAAAGCAGCCAGTCGGCCGACATGTTGTCAACCGCATCGGCGGACTGGCGGGGAAGGACGTCCATAATTAGTAATCTATCCCTTTTTCTAACAAACGCACGACCTTTCGACCCGTTTCCGTTTCGTACCAATCTTCGTATCCACGCGGCACACGTAATTCGCCGAGTTGCTCGTCGAATGCTTGGACCGGCGTCCTTAATTTTCCGGCCAAGGGATGAAGCTGTAGGCTTAAATCGCGGGGTCTTATGCCTAAGTTAGGCGCGGATGAACGGAGCGAAGCGGTGACGAATTTATCTGCATCCAGGCCGAAATGTTGTGCGATCCGCACGCCCATTTGATGACGACTGAGCGCGTCGGCTCCCGCCCAATGATAAACCCCCGAAAGGTTCGGTCGTTCGCAAAGTTCGATGGCGACATCGGCCAGATTACTGAGCGCCACAGGTTGGCGAATTTCATCGGTGAAAAGAAGGGTCGGCCGACCCGCGGCCCAATCGCGGAAAAGTCTTTCGTGCAAACCCCGATCGCCCTTGGGTGAATTGCCGTTAAGCAATGTCGTACGGATGACCGCCGCATGCTCTCGGCCATATTTCAAGACCGCGACTTCACCGGCGGCCTTAGTCTTACCATAAAGGTGCAACGGGGAAGGCATGTCGGTGTGCTGATACCTTCCGGTTTCACCATTAAAAACCATATCTGTCGAAAAATGGATAATTTTAGCTCCAACATGAAAAGCCAGTTGGCCTAACTGGCGGGGTAATAAGTGATTAATCTTATCGGCTGACTCCGGGTTTTGCGCACAATCGTCGATTGTCGCCAAGGCCGCACAATTGATGATGGCCTGGGGAAACTCCTCTAGAATCAGTGCCTCGAGTTTGATCTCATCGGTCAGATTAAGAACTAAAGCTTGTTGGGCCCCTTCAATCACCGGGAGCCGCGTTCCGCCAAGCGCGATAACCTGATGCCCCCGCCGAAGCGCGGAGAGAACAACTTCTCGGCCGAGAAACCCCGTCGCACCTGTGACCACAATTTTCATGGGTTGTTTTATGACTTCATCGACCGATGTGGCAAGCGGGGACAAGCTATCGCCCACGCTTGCCAAAACCATGCGAAGTCACATTGATTAGCCTTATCCATGGGTTCATACTCTGATTTAGCAAACCGTCCGGTACTGACCCAACCCATCTACGAGGCGGGGCGCCCGATTGAAGTGGTCGCTCGTGATTTTGGCTTAGACCCGGCTTCAGTGATCAAATTAGCGTCCAACGAAAACCCCCTTGGGCCATCCCCACTTGGGCTCGCGGCAGCCCGCAAAGCCCTTGAAGTCTGTCACCTTTATCCTGATGGGGGCTCCACTTTCCTTCGCGAAAAATTAGCCAAGAAATGGAATTTGGCACCGAATAATTTCGTCATCGGTAACGGCTCCAATGAAGTCATGATCTTACTCGCCCAAGCGTTCTTACGCCCAGGGGATGAAGTTGTCTTCGGCTCCCAGGCTTTCATCGTCTATAAGCTCGCGACGATGCTTTTTGGAGCGACGGCCGTCGAGGTGCCGATGCCCGGTTTTAGGCATGACCTCAAAGCCATGCGCGCTGCGGTCACCAGCCGCACACGGATTCTATTTTTAGCCAGCCCGAACAACCCTACGGGCGGAACGGATGAGCCCGCTGATATCCTGGCGCTCGCCGAGTCGCTTCCCGAAGACGTGATTTTCTGCTTAGACGAGGCTTACGCGGAATATCTTGAGGAGTCTGCCGATCTTCGGCCCCTGATGGCTTCAGGTCGCAAAGTCGTGGTCAGTCGCACCTTTTCCAAGGCTTACGGCTTGGCTGGCCTACGCGTAGGCTACCTGATGGGTTCGCCAGAAGTATGCGGGTTACTGAATCGCGTCCGCCAACCGTTCAACGTGAACTTGCCCGCCTTGGCCGCCGCGGAAGCCGCGCTGGATGACGTCGCTTTCGTCACCCGCACCAAGGAAGTTAACGCCCAAGGCTTAAGTCAGCTGGGTGCCGGACTAAAGGCCCTAGGTTGCGATTTCATTGAAGGAAAAGCCAATTTCTTGGCCGCTAAGATACCCCAAGCCGACGAGGCCTTCATGTATCTTCAGAGGGCAGGAGTAATCGTCCGTCCGCTCAAGGGCTACGGCATGACGGGATGGTTAAGACTCACCGTCGGTACCGCCGCCCAGAATGAGCGCCTACTAAACGAGCTCACCAAACTTATCTCCCGATGAATTTCGACGAAGCCGTCCGCCTCATCCGGGCCAAGGATCCCCGTTATCAGGCGCAAGCCTACGACCTCGTTAGGGTCGGCTTGGATCACGCTCAAAAAATAGTCTATGGCGAAGCCAAGAAAGGGAAGAGTTTGGTGAACCGCCATGTTACTGGCCCGCAGCTCCTGGAGGGGTTTCGCTTGCACGTACTCACGACCTATGGACCGATGTCTTACCCCTTACTCCAAAACTGGGGACTAAAGAAGTCCAGCGACGTCGGTAACATCGTTTTTAATATCATTGAGACCGGCATGTTCGGACGTTCTCCCGAAGATAACTTGGAGGACTTTGAAGCAGTCTATGACTTCAAAGAGACCTTCCATAAGCCGTTTGACTCCGGTAACTCCAACTAAGCATTCACGAGGCTGATTAGGCGAACGTCCTGACAACCTCGCAGCAACCGAATCTTGGCCAGCATCGAGCGTTCATGAAAACGGACTTCGGACTTAATGACGGCATTTTCGCATTGGATCACAAGTTTTCCGCCTTCAAGCACGCGCACGGGGGCGCAACGCTGCGCAAGTTTAAGCGGTAAAAGTTCATGCCAATGCGCAATAATCGCGTCCTCCGGGACGGCCCGACCTAACCGTAGTTTCTTAAAAGCCTCAGCCATCGCATCGTCCATCGACTTAAGCGGTCGATCGGTTGAGCGACCCCGATCTTCGGGCAAGCCGCTGAGATTAGCCAAAAGGTTGAGTACGGTACGGGAAAATTTCCCCTTTTGCTTTCCCTCGGTGACTAAGGCACGGATTAAATAAGGCAGCTCGATGAGCTTCTCGGCCCGCAAGCAACGCTCGGGAGCATAGGCGCCGCCGACGACGACGCCCATCGCTCCTGCCTCTCTCGCCGCTTCTCCGTCGAGCAAGGGGTCGTTACCGATATGGACTAATGCGGAGGTGGCGACGCCGAGCTGCCGGGCGGCATGCGAAAAGAACTTCGCCTCCGGCTTGGCTAGGGCGATTTCAGAAGAGAGGAATATTCCGTCCAGATGCTTGATTAAGCCCTTAGCCTCCAGGACTTGCCGCATCCTCGAATCGGCATTGGAGAGGATACCGACTTTGATGCCCAAAAACCTGATTGCAGTAATCGCTTGGATTGCACCTGGCTGTAGCCGCCAATTCTTTTCATCTGCAAACGCCTGCCAGCATTCCTGAAAAACGGGTTCAAGTTTTGCGGCCGGCAGGGAAGGGCCAAAACAACGCTGCACGACCTCCCGCCAAAAAACTTCGGGCTTCGACCTTTGTGGCCCCCCTTTCAAGGCCAGCGGAAAAGCGGCCTCAAGGAACGCTGGTAGCACTTCCACGCCATGCTTCTGGGCGCAGCGGGCATAAATCGTTCCGACGGAAGGATAGGGCACGACCAAGGTTCCGGCTAAATCAAAGGTGACTGCTTGGACGATTGCCATGGGGTTAGGAGAACGGTTGGAATCCCCGACAGAGCGGAGGTAAAGTTTGTGACAGAATTGATAAAATCCTCAAAATTTAAAGGGAAAGGTTAAAGTTATCGGGGTCAATTTCTCCTCCATGATGTCCCGGCTTGTCTAATCGCAAGAACGAGTAATAAACAAGTTATGAACCTTCCCCGTCTCGGCCAAATCGCCCTTGCTGCGCTCTTCACCGTTGTTTCGATCGCTTGCAGCACGCGCTCGACCCCATCCGCCGATCTAAAGACCGTCACTAAAATCTACGTGGCCGACACCGTGGCTTCTAATTCGGTCGAGACGAACGCGCTCAACAACGCCGTGCACGATACGGCTGTCAGGGAATTACAGCGCTTGGGCTATGCAATTGCTACGAACAGCAACGACGCCAACGCCACCCTCCGAAGCTCCTGGCGTATCCGCAAGGGAGAAGGTGTGCGCAATGATTCGGAGTCCCTCTCGCTTTCTTTGTCGCTCTTCAGCAAGTCCGGTCAGCGGCTCTTTGACGCTGACTCCGGTCCCGCCGTCTTGGCTAATTTTTGGAATGAATCCCGGGCCAACACGGAAGTCAGCGCGATCCTTTCCCGCCTACCTCGCGCGGAGTTAGGTGCAGGTTCTCAGAAATAACCTTAAGCGGTTCGTAAGGTCAGTTTAGCCAAGATTTCGGCTTTCAACGTCTGAAGTTCAGGCATGGCGATTCCTGCCGCTTCACCGCGACGGAGGGGTTCGCCCCAAATCCCTTCCACCTCGACCTCACGTCCTTCCTGATAGTCAATCAGACTGGAAGGGCGATAGGCTCCCATCGTCGCCGTCACCTCGAATTGCGACGGTATATGATTCGGATTAAAAGGGTGACCACAAGCGGCCGCGGCGGCACCAACCTCAGACATGAGTTTAAGGGCACGCTCCGCCAGCACCGGGGACTCCAGGATCTTGTCCGTGGTCACTCCCCCAGCCGCGATGGAAAGTCCGTTAAAAGGGATATTCCAACAGAGTTTGCGCCATAAAATAGCGTCGAAGGACTCATCGGATGTACACGCGACACCTGCGTCCTTGAACAAACTCACGCAAGTCTCCACGGGTGCATGGCTCGGGCCCTGCGCTGCTGCCATCCGCACATATCCCGCGAGTTGAACATCGATGATGCCAGGGGCGATGCGATTGATGCAAACAAAGCAAAGGCCACCGACAATCAGTGAGGACGAGTGGATTTTAGACAGAGATTCCACATTTCCCATACCGTTTTGCAAAGTAAGCAAGATCGTCTTCGGACCTAACACCGGACGCAATAGGGCAGGCAGCACTCCGTTAGCGGTAGATTTAGTTGCGACGATGACCAGATCACAAGGGCCGACTGGCAGGGTAGTCGTAACCGCCGAAGCCACCCGGACGAGCTTAGAGGATTCTCGCGTCATAAGCGTCAAACCGTTTGCCGTGATGAAAGCGGCATCACGGCGCGTCACCAAATGGACTTCATGGCCACGTTGAGCTAACAAACCGCCATACCAACCGCCGATGGCACCCGCACCGACGATGACAATCTTCATGGCCGAGGATTTCTGCGCTGAACGCTCGAATGCTGGGCCAAAGGTAATTTGGCCGGATAATCTAACGTGTAATGGAGCCCACGACTTTCATGCCGCTGTAAGGCACATTCGATGATGAGTTGAGCTACCTGAATAAGATTTCGTAACTCGAGTAAACGAGGTTCTACCCGGAAATTCCAGTAATACTCTCGGACCTCATCGGCTAACATACTGATTCTCGTCTGGGCACGTTGTAGGCGCTTCGTCGAACGAACGATGCCGACGTAATCCCACATCGTCCGGCGAAGCTCATCCCAGTTATGGATTAACACGACGCGTTCATCGGGGTCGCCTGCCGATCCATCAATCCATTCGGACAGTTGTGGGGGGGCCGACTGAGTCCGCTGTGCTATTTCCTCAAAGACTGCATGAGCACCATCGTGAGCCAAGACCACGGCCTCCAGCAAGGAATTGGAAGCTAATCGATTAGCTCCATGCAAGCCGGTGCAGGCCACCTCTCCGACAGCATAAAGACCAGGAAGGGAAGTTCGTCCGCATAAATCCGTCGCAACACCGCCGCACAGATAATGGGCTGCTGGGACGACCGGAATGGGTTCTTGGGTCAGGTCGAAGCCAGCCTTACGGCAAGTTTCATAGATGTGGGGGAATCGTTCAGGCAGGTGGCCCAAAGCCACCTGGGTGGCATCCAGCAAGACATGCGGCGAACCATCGCGTTTCATGACCGAATCAATCGCCCGCGCCACGATGTCGCGAGGGGCCAGATCACCCAGAGGGTGAAAATCTTTCATGAAGGCCCGACCATTAATATCTTTTAAAATAGCTCCTTCGCCTCTGACCGCTTCTGAAATCAAAGCCCGACTGCCATCCGGAGCTTTAAGCGCAGTCGGATGGAATTGCACCATTTCCATATCATGGATCTGGGCGCCGGCGCGATAAGCCATCGCAACTCCATCACCCGTGGCGATATCCGGGTTAGTCGTAAACTGATAGACCTGTCCGATACCCCCGGTCGCCAGAATCACCGTATGCGCAGCCAGGGTTTCAACCTTCGACGCACGGGTGTTCAAAACATGTAAGCCTAATACGCGATCTTCGCGACTACCTGGGGCAATGGTGGTCTCGTTTTTAGCGCGGGTGATTAGATCAATCACCAGATGGTACTCCATCATGACCACTTTAGGTGCCTGGGCGACCGCTCGCAGTAGTGCCGATTCTATCGCGCGGCCAGTCATGTCGCGAGCGTGTAAGATTCTTCGTTTCGAATGACCCCCTTCGCGGCCTAAATCCGGTTGACCATCCGTACCGTTTTCAAATTGGACACCCCAGCTGATTAGTTCGGCCACACGAGCGGGACCCGCTTCAATGATATGCTTTACGACATTAATTTCACAGAGCCCATCGCCGGCCATCAAAGTATCCTGCACATGGCTTGCGAAATCATCGGTCTTATCCGTCACGCAAGCGATGCCACCTTGAGCCCAATTCGTATTGGATTCCGAACGGGTCTTCTTAGTCACAATAGCGACAGCGAGCCCTCGGTTGGCTAAATTGAGCGCGAAGCTCAAGCCACCGATACCACTGCCAACCACGATTGCGTCGTAATAAGTCGCCATTAAGAGATAGAACTTAGGGGGAGGCAGGATGTGAACAAGCGGATTTGACTGATGGTCCCGTCGTCGTTAGGCCTGTTTTCGTGGAATTGTTCGTCATATTAGCCTGCTGGGCCACCATTGGTATTTTCGAGCTTTCGGAAATGGCGCTAGTCTCCTCTAACCGTCGTCGGCTGACCCGTTTGGCCGAAGATGGCAGTAAGGGGGCGAAGGCGGCCTTAGAGCTCCTCGCCAACCCCTCGAAGTTCCTCTCAACCGTCCAGGTCGGATTGACTTTCGGCAGTATCATCGCGGCAACCTTCGGCGGGGCCCCGCTGGCGAAACACATCATGCCGTATCTTGAGGCCAGCTCATGGGTTTGGCTTCACGACAATGCCGACGGCATCTCCCGTACGGGCGTCTCTTTCGTCATCGGTTCGATGACCATTGTCTTAGCTGAAATCGTGCCCAAGCGAATCGGGCTCTCTAATCCGGAAAGCTTGGCGGTCCTCCTGTCCCGTCCGATGATCGCCATCTCTTTCCTCGCTTCGCCTTTAGTCAGCACGCTGGGTTTCTTCGCCGACATCATCCTACGCCTCTTCGGTCGTAAGCGTACGCCCGAAGACACCATGTCTGAAGACGAACTGCGCATGATGGTCGACCAGGGCATGGCCTCCGGAGTTTTACACGCATCCGAACATCGGATGGTCCATGGCGCATTGTCCTTGGACCTGATTACCGCCGAACAACTCATGACGCCAAGCAACCGGGTCGTCTGGCTTAATCTTGATGACACCGAAGAAGTAAATTGGCGAAAAGTAGTGGCCTCAGGACATACTTGGTTTCCGGTATTTAAGGGAACAACCGACCGGCATCTCGGGGTTATCTCGGTGAAAAGACTTTGGGCTAATTTAGCCCTGACCGGCAGCGCTTCCATCAAAGATCTCCTCACCGAATCTCCGACGATACCCCAACAGAGTACGGGAACTCAGCTCTTGGAGCGGTTTCGGAAAGATAAGATTCATCTGGCTTTGGTTACCGATGAATTCGGGCGAGTGCGCGGGGTTGTATCACTCAACGATGTCCTGGAATCAGTCGTGGGCGAACTACCGAATGAGGGCTCGCCCGTAACCCAACCCAGGCCCGTTCGTCGTCGCGAAGATGGTAGTTGGGTGGTCGATGCCGTTGTGTCGCTTGATGATTTCCGCGAAGCGACAGGAATCATCGGCCGCTTTCCCGGCGAAGGGTCGGGGCGCTTCACCGCGATCTCTGGCTTCATCATGCGTTCCCTTGGGCGTATCCCCAATGAAGGCGATAGGGTCGAAGCCCTCGGCCATATCTTCGAGGTCATCGACATGGATGGACATCGACTCGATAAGGTCTTGGTCATGCCCAAGGCAGCGCCCGTAACCGCTTAAAATACTGACAGGCGGACCGGTAGACCGGCGGACCGTAAGTGCTCTTTTGCTTGGCGGACCGTAAAGGCACCAAAGTGAAAAATACTCGCGGCTAAAACGGCGCTGGCTCCGCCCCCTTTTAAAACGTCGGCCAAATGATCGAGGGTTCCAGCTCCGCCAGAGGCTATCACGGGCACTTCCACCGCGGACGAGACGGCGAGGTAAAGCGGTACGTCATAGCCAGCCGCCGTTCCGTCACGATCCATACTCGTCAGTAAGATTTCTCCAGCTCCGAGGGAATGGACTTTCTTTGCCCATGCGACCGCATCGATACCGGTTGGTTTCCTTCCGCCGTGGGTAAAAACTTCCCATTGGCCTGGCGCCACGCACTTGGCGTCAATTGCCACGACGATGCACTGACTGCCGAACTTGCGGGCCGCTTCCAGGATAAGCTCCGGATTCTGGATGGCAGCGGTATTCAGGGAAACCTTATCCGCACCGGCATTCAACATGTTGCGGATATCGGCGACAGAGCGCAGGCCACCGCCGACGGTTAAAGGCATGAAGACCTGATCCGCAGTCCTCTCGACGACATCTACGATGGTCTTACGTTCATCACTTGATGCGGTGATATCCAAGAAGACCAGCTCATCGGCTCCTTGTTTTTCATAGGCCGCCGCGATTGCCACTGGATCGCCGGCATCGCGTAATTCCTCAAATTTTATACCTTTGACGACACGGCCGTCATGGACGTCGAGACAAGGGATGATGCGGACGGAAAGCATGATGCTAACAAAGCGTTAGATTATCCGAGGCGGGAAGCAAAGATTAAACTAGGTAAGGACGACCGTCACCGGGCCGTCGTTGATCATGGCGACCTTCATGTCTGCCCCAAAAACGCCGGTCGGGATTTTTTGTCCGATAAGCGCGGATAATTCCTGAACGAATTGGTTAAAAAGGGGCTCGGCAACCTCGGGGCGGGCGGCGTCATGGAATGAAGGCCGGCTTCCTTTCGCAAAACTTGCCAAGAGGGTAAATTGACTCACCGCCAGCACCTCTCCCTGCGCATCCTGCAGCGTCCGGCCCATCTTACCCTGTTCGTCTTCCATCAATCTCACTTTAAATACGTCAGTGGCCAAGCGCTTGACCTCGGCCGACGTATCCGTGGCTGCGAGACCGATGAGCAGCAAATAACCTCGGTCGATCTTGGCCACGCATGTGCCATGCACATCCACCGAAGCTGATAAAACCCTTTGCAAGACGATTACCATCTAGATCAAAGCCTCCAAAATCGTCCGGAGTTTCATTTCTGTCTCCCTAGATTCGGCCTCCGGATCAGAACCTGCAACGATCCCTGCGCCAGCAAAAGCCTGAGCTTCTGACCCGCGAAGACGGGCGCAACGCAGAGCCACAAAAAACTTACCAGTCATGCCGTCGAGATTAATCCAGCCGACGGCACCCGTATACAAGCCGCGATCGTGGGGTTCAAAATCAGGAATATGTGGCAAAGCAAGTTCGCGCGGTTTACCGCCGACCGCTGGGGTCGGATGTAACTCGCCCGCCACTTCGAGGAAGCGCCGGTCCGCGGGCATCCGTCCGACAATCGGAGAACGCAAATGCATGACGTTACCTAACCGTAAAAGTTCTTGATTGCGCGTGGTGGCAGCGACGACGCCCACCATGCGAAGACGTCGAAGGATCGAAGCGGTCACGGCGGTATGCTCGCGGATATCTTTATCACTCGAGAGCAAAGCTTCAGCCAAGCTGGCGTCTTCCGAAGCCGATTCGCCACGACGCGTAGTTCCCGCCACTGATTCGGTACGCACTTCACCATCAAAAACCGAAAGGAGCGTCTCCGGAGTCGAACCAATGAGAACCCCGTCAGGTTCATCGACTAGGAAAGTGTGGCAGCCGGAGTTTGCCCGACGTAAACGGTGCAGGGTGGCGTAAGTGCTGAACGCTTCATTACGTCGCCAGACAAAGGCCCGAGATAGAACGATTTTTTCGAAAGCCCCTTGCATGATGAGTTGCGTGGCTCGTTGGACTGCAGCTGGAAACCACGTCCCACCAACCTCACTTAAGACGGTAGGAATGGGCGCCCGGGAGGCCGGAGGGTCCGAACGGTAAGTGAATTTACGAAACTGTTCGGCGCGACCCATCAAACGCTTAGCGCACCCCGCGGAGGCAGGCTCGGCTAAGGTCACTAAAGTCAGTTCATTTTCCGTGACGACCTGCCAGGCGGGCAAGAAGAGCTTGGCATCCATCCCTAACTTGTCGTCACCGGGATAGAAGGGGAAGGTGGCGATGATACGCGGAGAGCCCCCGACCGAAGAAATCTGCGACTTAATCTTACCAAGCCATTGATCGGCAGCAGAAAAACGCCGGGGTCCCCGCCCTTGCCACTCGATGACGGGCTTACCAGCGGCATGGGCGCGTTTACGGGATGGATTTTCGAAATACCCGCGCGGAGCCGGCTCATCGAGGGTTTCCAAGACCGCCAGCGGATCCAACGGAGCGGTCGCAAACGTATAGGTAATCCAACCGGAGCCATCGCGAACGATTTCTGCCTCGGTCAGCAGCTTCCATGCTTCATCGGTATCATTCACGGCATTCAAGAGTTACGGACCATTTTTACGCAGATTAAACCGACGCGGGAGCGGTAGGGAGATCGACGGGGGGAAAAAGAATGCAGGCATCTGCCACCTTGGAGAGCGTGCAAACTTGCGACCACTGTAACTGTCCTGCAAAAGACCCGGGGACAGGGCGGCCGAGGTTTACCAGCAACTTGGCACAAGCGACCGGCATCACGGGTAAAAGAACGGTCGCCACCAAACGAAGGCCTTCGGCAACATGCGCCAAACAGGAATCCAATCGGGCACGATCGGCCGCCTCCGGAGATTTGGCCAACTTCCAGGGGGCACGGGCTTCGATATAAGCGTTCATGGCACTGATAAAAACCCAGAGGGTCTCCAAGGCGTGGCTGACCTGATATTCGTCTATCGCCACTTGCAGCTTAGCTTCGGTCTCGGTCCACAAAGCGCGCAAACCTTGCTCTAAAGGTTCGTCGGCCGCGGCGGCCGGTATTGAGCCAGCATAGTTACGCCCCACCATATTTAACAAACGGTTGACGAGGTTACCGAGATTATTGCCGAGGTCGGCCTTGTAACGATTAACAAAACTTTCGGCAGAGAAATCGGCATCTTGGCCGACGACCATTTCCCGACAAAGGTAATAGCGGAAAGCATCCGCACCGTGCGTCGCAACGTAGCTTAAGGTGCTACCCGCATTGCCGGCGCTCTTGGAGGCTTTCTGATTATTGATCGTCCACCAGCCATGGACGAGCAGCTGCTTGGGCGGATCCAAGCCGAGAGCCTTGAGCATGCAAGGCCAATAGACCGCATGGGGTGGCGACAGAATGTCCTTACCGATTACATGGACGTCGGCGGGCCAGAGCCCCTTGTCGACGACAGCGGAATAATAATTGGTCAACGCGTCGAACCAGACGTAAGTAACGTAATTTCGGTCGAACGGTAATTCGATACCCCACGTTAGGCGCGTCTTCGGACGGGAGATGCAAAGATCGTTCATCGGCTCCTTCAGGAATTCAAGGACCTGTTTCTGCCGGAAACGTGGGTTAATGAAATCCGGATGAGCTGCGAGATGATCCACCAGCCAAGGTTGAAATTGGGAAAGTTTGAAATAATAATTCTCTTCGGTCGTCTGCGTGACCTCGCCGTAGATGTCCGGCCAGGATCCATCCGGGCTCCGATCCTTATCGGTCAGAAACTGCTCCTGTCGGGTAGAATACCAATCCGTCTTCTTGCCCAGATAGATGAGGCCTTGGTCGTGCAGCCGCTGTAAAAAATCCTGAACGACTTTTTGGTGACGGGGCTCCGTAGTCCGGATATAATCATCGTTCGAGATCGCGAGATCGACGAGCATCTGGCGGAATCCTACGGCGATCTCATCGACGAATACCTGAGGCTCGATATTCCGCTGCAGTGCCGTCTGTTGGACTTTCTGGCCATGTTCATCCAACCCGGTAAGGAAGTGGACCTGACGCCCTTGCATCCGACGATAACGGGCAATGACATCGGCCAGAACTTTTTCGTAAGCATGGCCGAGATGGGGAGCACCATTGGCATAATCAATGGCGGTGGTGATATAAAACGAGCGAGACATGAATACTTGGTCAAGGGATAGCGGGGAGCTTGGGGGGAGGACAACCCCGAAGGCGCAACAACCCATTAAAGGCCTGGTGAACGCACCGGGACCACCAGATTTTGCACAATTACCGCAACGACCGGTCAGCCGCTGGCTGGCACGATATGTGGCTGGAACGCGATTTCTAAGGTGTAGCTCATCCCTGCCCGGAGAGCCATCGGCTTGTCGCGCTCTAAAACTTGATAGAAATGGACCTTACCCCAACAGGTGCGGTGGCGGGGGTCTTCACTGACAACCTTGGTCTCTGCCCAGGCGGCATGAAAATCGTCCTTCAGAACTTCGCAGCGATGTGATTCCGGCCCCAGCACCAAAGCGTTGCCCGGAGTCATCCGCGAATGCGTCGAAGCAATGGGAAGGACCAAGCGGAATTCCTCCAAGACAAGGGCGGATTTAGCCGTGAGCGTGAAACGACCGACCATTCGGCCGCCCGTGAACTCCCAGTCGACTTTCATGGATGCTAAATTCACCGAAAGTTTTTCTTCGCGATCGATGATATCAGGCTGTTCGTAACGGAAATGATAAGTACCCGACTTGGTGCCCATGGCGACCTGAGCATTCTTACCATAGTAGGAAGGGGTGAAAATCTTTCCGCCGAAGGTGAATTCCGGAATGAAAGGGGAGGTCACCTGATTGGATGGCCAATCCATCACGCCAGGCATATGCGGGAAAGCCAAGGAGTCGGAATAACGGTGCGAGCCAGCTGCAACCAAAGGAAGCAAGACGTGCAAGCCTGACGTCGGATCCTGATAGGAGAGCAAGCCCTGCTCTTTACGCGGAGATTTATCGAAAGAGAAATAACGGCAAACGGGGAGCCGCACCAAAGGCTTCACGACATCAAGCGAACCGCCGATGGTCTTAGCTAAGCGGGACCACTGGGAGAGGTAACGGGCGGCATCAAAATTAGCCATCCGGGTCGTATGTCCGGGAATCGTATCCCGCTCCTGATCGCGAATCACAATCAAGCCATGTTCGGCATCAAAGAAAGTCGTGAAGAAATTTGTGTAAAGACGACGGACTAAGTCGCGGGCCTGAGGCTCCTTGTCGACGGCGATCCAACGGTCACGGAGCGCCTGCAGCAACAAAGTGGTACAGTGCATCTGACCATAGGCACCGATACCGCGACCGAAGCACCAACCCATGCCATCTTCGCGGACGATATCCATAATCACCCGGACATACTTTTCGGAGAGGGTACGAAGCTTCGGTAACTTGGCATCCCGGACTTGGATGTTCGCGTGAAGCTGCAGCGCCTGCCGGACGAAGATCAGGGCGACGATACCGTAGAGGTCGAAGACTCCGCCGAAATTTTCGGCGTGATTGGCCCGGGAAGCCTCGTCGTGAAAACCCCCGGTAGAATTCGCCGTGATTCGGTCGATGAAACGATCGACCAGTGGGCCGGTTTCATCTTTCTTCGAAAGACCGAAAGAGAAGCGACATACCGCTTTCGCAATATCAAAAGCCTGAACATGATCATGGTGGTCGTGAACAATTGCCAACCGCTCCTCAATCGATTTGCGGGTCGATTCGTCCAACTGTTCCCAGACCGGATTACGTTCCCGGGTCGGCCCAAACGCCAGCAAGCCAAGGCAAGCGAAAGCCATCCCGTTATCCGAACCCTTGCTCAACCTGACCTGCGCCGTGATGGTCCGGGTGACAATCTCGACGATATTCTGACGTTCCAAAGTCAGTTCACCCGTGGCACGATAATATTCACCGAAGGCCAAGGCGGCATGACCAGGCTCGTCGGCGCGAGAAACCTCGCCGGGGACAGGGATGATCGAGCCATCCGCTGCGATAGAACTGAAATTGAGTTTAAGGAGTGCCTTTGTTTGGTCCAGACACTGGCTCGCGAAATTCTGCATTGCGTAAGGTCTGGGATTGCGGGACTCCCTGACACTGTCAACGCATCATCGTAAAAAATTCGTAACAAAGCATATTTCTCCCCGTTTGGCCTCGAGAATGCCAACGGAAGACTAAGCCTCGAAAATCACCTCGACCGGGCAGCTGGCAAGGCGCTTTTGAAGCCCTCGCAGGCGCTGGAGAGGCCACCAGCGGTAGAGGAGGATATCGATGGGCTTCCAAAGGCCTACCCAGCCGCAAATCGTCAATCCTTCGCGAATCCAAGTATTAAACGCCCAAGTCTCGTTTGGGACCAGGCTGCGTAAGGCTAAGGTTAAGGCCAAGAAAACAACCCCAATCGCCAAGGCCGTCCGACCCTCCCGGAACAGCTCAAGCAAGTCGCTGCGGGTAACTTTCGCCCGGTAGCTAAAATAGTGCCGAATTGACTCCTGGATAAGCCCCGTGACGGAAGGATCGAACTTCTGTCGTAACGTGACTTTGATGCGAAGTTGGGCGCCATCATCGTGCTCGCGTGCCCAGCCTACGATAAATTCTTCAGCATCGTGGTCGAGGTCGCGCTCATGGAACGGCGATTTGTCCAGGGTGTTAAAAAGTTGTCCGACGTGGCCAATTCGGAGTTCGATTAAGCCGGGCGAGAGTGGGGCCATAAATTAACGTGGTAAGCCTAAGGCATCTACGAAAAATTGCATCCGTTTCTCACGCATGGAATCCGTTTCGCCGGCCCCATGATTAGCCCCAGGAACAACATGCAGCTGGAAAAGCTCTTTCTTTCCAGCGGCCAATAAAGCATCACGGAAATCATACGTACATTTGACATCCACATTAGTGTCCGATTCTCCGACGGTCAGAAAAAGCTTGCCGGACAGGCGAGACGCATAGGTCGCGCAGGAATTTTCCGAATACCACGGACCAAGCGGGTAGCCCAACCATTGTTCGTTCCACCAAAGCTTATCGATGCGATTGTCATAACAGCCACAATCGGCCGCTCCGGCCTTATAGAAATCCCCGAAAAGGAGCATCGCATGAGCGGTGTTCTGGCCGCCGGCAGAGCCACCAAAAATACCTACCCTCGAAATATCCATGTTCTTTTCGACCTGGGCCGCCGCTTTGATCCATTTGATACGATCGGGAAATCCGCCATCTTTCAAGTTGCGCCAAATTTGCTGCTGGAACTCCTTCCCACGATTATAGGTACCGCGTCCATCCATCTGCACGACATAGAATCCGCTCAGAGAAGCCTCGTAGAAACTTCGGTTATTTAGATTGAAGTTGTAAGGCGCGAAGGAGCCGTGGGGACCAGCGTAGATGCGCTCCAAAACCGGGTATTTCTTCTGCGGATCAAAAGGGTAGGGGCGAAGGATGACGCCCCAGATATCATATTTCCCTTCGCGGTCTTTAGTGCGGAAAGGGATCAAGGGTTGCCAACTGGTCTTCGCCAAGGGTGCCACCGTAGCAGCCTCAAGTTGGACGATGGCGCGGCCATTTTCTCCGCTTCTTAACGTAATAACAGGCGGCTGGTTCACCCGCGAGGCCGTATCGATCAGGTAGCGACGGTTAGGTTCGAATTCAACGGAATGATCCGCGTCGCCCGGCGTCAGGTCGATGACCTTGCTCCCGTTAAACGATGCTTTACAGAAATGTTGGTGGTACGGGTTCTCGCTGGGCTGGCGACCTAAGGCGATAAAACCAACTTCCTGAGCCTTGGTATCGACATACTTGACCTGTTTCATCACCCAATTTCCCGCAGTAACGGCATTGAGGGTCGCTCCCGACCGGAGGTCGACGTGATAAAGATGAAGGAAGCCGGTGCGTTCGGATGCCCATAAGGTGCTATTGTCGTCGATGTCGTAACGAAACCGACTGCCCGAAGTAAAAACAAACTTAGGATCATGCTCGTCGAGCAACGTTCGCCATTGCTTCGTCGTCACATCATATTCGATGACACCATGTCCGGTAAATCCTCGCTCGGTATACTGCGAACGAAGACGACTTGAATCTGCCGTCCAATCTAGTCGGCTATTTTCGTACGATCGTGGTAACACTTCAAGGGAAGGTCTCGCCGAAGCTTCGGCTTTCAGGACGGAAAAGACCAGCGGTGTGCGCTCTGAAATATCATCGCCCGGGCGGGGGTAGGGAAGGTTCTTTGAGCTTTCTGTGAGCGAATTGACCACGTTATAGATTCGTGGAGGAGCCACCTGTTCACGCCACAACGCAAAGTGCGTACTGTCAGGCGACCATGAAACCGGACCCACATAGCGATGGGTAGCCTGACCATCCGAGGTCATGACAAGGACATGACTCGGTTCAGTCACCTCGGTCAAAAGGACATTACCCTCCCAGAAAGAAACTTTCCATTTTTCATCCGGGGAAAGTTCGGAAAGCTTACCCGAGTTAGCAAAATTTTCCGAAAGAGAAGAACGGCTGCGACTGGAATTCACATTAGGTCGGGTGGACGCTACGGCCAAGACTTTGCTTGGAGTAAGCCGACCATCCGCCTCAACAGTCCAAGACTGTTTTTCCCCGACAAGAATGATGCGACCATCATCCAAAGGCTCAATATATTTGAAAGGCAGATTTCGCGGTGAGACCCTTTGGTTCAGTGCGAGCGAAAGTTGGTCAATTAATTTGACCTGATCATACGCCAGGCGCACTTGGCCTTTGCCGCAATCAACATACTTCCATGTCATGCGGCCATCAGCATCAGCAACGGCATAGACCATTTTTTGGCCGTTCGCGGACCATTTAACGTTCTGGAGTCTAACGATGGGGGCCAACCTTCCCCAGGTGTCCATTTGTTTTGACCAATCGCTGACCAACGACGACTGACCGAATACCAGAAGTGGAGAGAGCAACAGGAAACGAAGCAGCATGCATGCATTCCAAGCCAATCGCTGTCAGACTCAACTCCGCATTGGCTATTTTTTGACTTTATCTGACTTAGTATTAGGCGATTTGGGCTTCAATCCTGAAAGGTAGGCCACGACATTGCGGATTTCTTCTGGTGCAAGAATCCCGAGCATGGGAGGCATCATGGAAATGGGCGGGGTGCGAGAAGCAATCAGGGTGACCGAGATTTTTTGGGTCTTTCCGTCCGTTAGTTTGAAATCAAGAGTCTTGGAATTTTCCGTCATCACGCTGCCGGCAAGAGTTGTCCCATCCTTTAGCACGATTGTACCAATACCAAAACCTTGGACGATTTTGGCCGAAGGGTCGACCAATGATTCAACGATTTCCTCCTTGGTTCGTTGGAGGCCTACCTGTCGGAGGCTGGGTCCGACTTCGCTGCCTTCGTCAGAATCGACGCGGTGGCAAGCGATGCAGTTGGCCCCAAGGTGTCCAATGATCAGGGCTTTGCCACGGGTCACGTCACCGCCCTCGGTGAGGAGTTCGTAGGGAATCTCGGGCGAGGCCATCTTCAGGCCGCCTTTAGGAGTGACGGCGAGGTACTTCTTGAGCGCAGCGGCGACATCGGCCGAACTAGATTCACGGGCGAGTATGTAGACATCCAACTTAAGGCCGGCGTCGAGCTTGCGGGCGGCTAGGCGGTCCACGAGTTCCTGCAGGAGCTTGACCGAGCTGGCATCATCGCGGCCGCGGAGCGCGGCCACCACGGCCTGTTTCTCGGGAATCTTGGCCGACTTGGAATTGATGATCAGGCGGGCGACTTCCATGGCCACGGTCGCATCTCGTTGGAAGAGCTGGTCGACAGCTTCGATTCGGACCTCGGAGGGATTACCTTCACCCGCGGCGGCGCGGAGCGTCCGGACGATAGTGGCGGGTTCAATAGACTTGCGTCCAAGTAGGCGCAACGTCTGCAGGCGGACCCCGGGAGCCGCTTTGAGGTCTTCCGCCAGCGCGAGGAGGATCGGGAAGGGCAGGTCCAACTCATATTTCACCATCAGCTCGAGCACGGCGGCGCGTTCCGTAGGTTTCTGGAGCAAGAGCAGGTCGGCTTGGCGGGTCTGGAGGACGCGGGCGATCGTGGCCTTGTCGCGAGCTGCATACTGCTTCGCAGTGCCATCGACGAGGTCAAGGACGGGCGGCTGATCAAAGGCCAGCAAGGCCTTCAGTGCTTCGCTGCGTAGTGGAGCCCCGTCCGGCTGTTCCAGGGTCCACTTCAGGATGCGCGATAAGGCGGCTGCGTCCCCTTGGCGAAGATTGGCGTTAAGGGCTCGGCGGGCCGCATGGAACGGCAGGTCATCCTTTCCGAAGGATTCGGCGAGGGCACCGGCGGCGGCGGGGATGCCTTCGTCGTCGTGAATGGCCCGAGCGGCTTCGTTGACGACATCGGGGTTGGCGTGCGAAAGAAGCTTCCCCAGCGAGGGAGATTTCTGCCTAATGAGAGCTAGTGTCGCGAAAGTGGCCTTGGCGCCGGATTCGGCTTGAGCGATGACGAGCAGGCTTTCGGCGGATTGCGTGCCGGCGAGTCCGCTGACGAGACCGTGACGAAGCCAAGGGAGAATCAGGTCAGCATCGGCGTCGTGCAGAAAAGAGGAAAAGTTCGCGTGGGTGCACGCCTTGCCGAGCGTGATGCCGGCTTGGGTGCGGACACGAAGGTCGGCGTGGTTGAGCTGAGCAGCGACCTTGCGGGCGAGCCCCGACGACGGCTTGGCTTCGCTCAATATCTTCAGCGCTTGTACGCGGATCTCGCTATCGGCGTCGTCGAGTAAGGCCAACGACGAGGTCACATCGGCAATCTTTCCATGTCGAAGGCCCATGCCATAACCCCAGATGGCGTGGATGCGGGCGAAACGGTTAGCCTCTGGTTTCTTGGCCAAGGCGAGCATGTCATCCCAGGCACCGAGGCGGTCGAGGCGAATCGAAGCATTCACACGCACGCGTTGATCGCGATGGCCCAGCAGGCTCAGCAGTTCGTCCTTGGGGACGGAGACCGAAAAGGGCTTGGACAGAATCTGTTCGGACGTCTTGTCGACATTCGGCGCCACGTCGAAGCGCCAGATTGCGCCTTTGCCATCCAAGGGGTAGCCGCCAATCCAGTCGGCAAAGTAGGCCCTCCCGTCGGTGCCCCAGGTCATGCCGATGCCCATGATGCCGCTGTTGACGACTTGGAGGTTGGTCTGGCGGAAGGAGTCCTGATCGGCTTCCAAGGTAAAGGCGTCCATCTTACCCTTGGGGAACTGATCGAGTAAGAATCGGCCACGGAGGTCGCCGTCCAAGGCATGGCCAGGTTCGCGCAGGAATCCAGCCGGACCATCCGAATAATTAGCGATGGGTGGCGTGATGAAGAGTGGTTGGTCGGCGGCGCCTTTCGGCATCCACATACTTTCCTTGATCCAACGACTTTCGCTCTTCTGGTATTGATGCTGATTGCGCCAACCAGAGTCGGAACCTTCGAGCAAGTAGACGAGGCGCTCCCGCTCCTTGGGTTGGTCGCCGTCGTTATCGACGCCGATGACGTTGCCTAACTCGTCGAAGGCGATCTCCTGGATGTTGCGCACGCCGTGAGCGAAGACCTCGAAATTATTGCCATCGGGTTCGCAGCGGACGACGGCTCCTTGGTGAGGGTAGGGGAAACGCTTTCCTTCCTTACTTGTCACGTTTAATCCTTTGTCACCGATGCTCCAATAGATGCGGCCGTCCGGTCCGAGGCGCAGGCCGTGCATGTCATGGCCAGCGTAGGCGATGTGGCTGCCGAAGCCCGTGGCGATGAGTTCCTTCACGTCGGCCACGCCGTCACCGTCGGTATCCTTAAGACGCCAGACGTCGGGGATGGCGGTGACGTAGACCCAGCCATCGAAATACATGACCCCGGCGGCGATGCCGGAGACGGGCGAGTTAAAGCCGTCCGCGAAAATCGTGATTTTGTCAGCCACGCCGTCGCAATCGGAGTCGCTGAGCTTATAGATTGTCTCCTTGGGGACCGTGAGGTCCTTCCAGTCGATCGATCCATCCTTATTGTGGTCCTTGAGTCCGCCGCGCGGGGCCTTCAGTTTGCCAGGCGCCAGTTCGCGTTGAAAGAACGCCAGCTTCTCTTGAGGGGAAGTCAGAGCGACGTCGTCTGGCACCCAAATGGAGTGTTCGCGGATATCGAGGTCGCCGGCTTTACGTCTCGTCGTCGACGCCACGTAGACGTTACCCGCTTCATCCACCGTGACCGAGGTGGGGTCAGGGACGTTAAGCTGGCCTGACCATCTGAAAGGCTTCACCTCGGCGCCAAGTGCCGCGAATAAAGCGACGGAAAGGCCGAGGGAGGCAACGAGGCGCATGGCTTAACCGATGAGCACCAGATAGAGTTCCTTCGGACCGTGGGCTCCGAGGTTAGGGACGACCTGCGGGGTCAGCTGGTCGACGAAGCAAGGGATGAAGAGGGCGATACGCACGGGATCAACGCAGGAACGCTTCGTGGAGGCCGCCGTCGACGGTGATGACCTGTCCGGTCGTCTTGCTGAGGCGGTTGGTCACGAGAAGGAAGTAGGCTTCGGCCTGGTCGGCGGGGGTGATGGGGTTCTTAGTCAGGGTGCGATCGGCGTAGAAGCGGGAGAGCTTCGTGGTCAGCGAATCCGTCGCCTCATCATCGGTGTAGGGAATGTGGTACTTCGCAAGCGAGGCGATCACTCGGTCGCGCGGGAACATCGCCGAACCCTGCACGACGGTGGCTGGCGCCACGCCGTTGACGCGGATGAGGGGCGCGAGCTCCATGGCCATCTCGCGGACGAGGTGGTTGGCGGCGGCCTTAGAGGTGTCGTAGGCTACGGAGCCCTTCTTGGCCACGGCAGCGTTGGCGCTGGTGGTCAGGACGAGGTTGCCGCGGAGACCCTGTTCCGTCCAGGTCTTGAAGGCTTCGTCGGCGACGAGGTAGCTGCC
>Ga0208960_1000062_pt1 | contig 52790 bp, 53 predicted proteins | sample GreLakmeON33MSRF_FD_187703 | JGI IMG/M metagenome (GOLD analysis project Ga0208960, IMG submission 187703) | Freshwater lentic microbial communities from great Laurentian Lakes, MI, USA - Great Lakes metaG ON33MSRF (SPAdes) | ecosystem: Environmental > Aquatic > Freshwater > Lake | place: Great... | reverse complement strand
CCTTCAAAATGCCTATCATCCGCGTCGCACTCGACGTTCCCATAGCAACTCTGTTTGATTATCTTGCGTCAGATGCAACAACGCGTGATATTGGCGCTCGAGTGCAGGTACCTTTTGGAAAGAAGCTGATGACCGGGGTCATTATGGAGATTTCTGACTCCTCCCCCCTCACACCCGGTCGACTTAAATCTGCTGCTGCTCTATTTCATGACATTCCACCGCTACCCATAAAACTCCTCGATCTATGCCGATTCTGCAGTGGCTACTATCACCATCCTCTCGGGGAAGTGGTAATGAACTCACTCCCTAGCAGGCTGCGTAGCAGTAGGCCCCTCATCCAGAAATCAACTGTCCCTTTCGAATTTTGCCTGACCGATGCTGGGCGTGATGCAAATACTGCATCCATCCCCGCCCGTAGCATCGTCCAGCATCGCCTACTCGCTCGATTGCGAAAGACTGGTGCAATCAAACCTGAGGAGGCCAGACAGATCTCAGCAAGTGCTCCCAAGGTATTACAAAAATTCCTTGCGATGGGTTGGGTAAAGGAGACTCCAGCTCATTCCTCCATCACCCAATCTGTTCCCAGCCCTGTTCTCAATACTGAACAACAGGATGCCTTTGATGCTATTGCCAATGACATTAGTAAATTTAATGTTTGGCTGCTGCATGGGATCACCGGAAGCGGAAAAACAGAGGTGTACCTTCGGCTCATCACTCTTCTGCTGCTAGAAGGACGACAAACTCTTGTACTGGTACCGGAAATCAGTTTGACCCCACAACTAGAGTCTATATTTCGTTCGCGCTTTCCCACTACATTACTGGTATGTCTGCATAGCAGACTCAGCGACTCAGAACGCCTAAAAGGCTGGCTACAAGCGCAACAAGGTGAGGCCAAGATAGTGCTCGGTACACGGTTGGCGGTATTTGCACCGCTGCCAAAACTAGGGATGATCATTGTGGATGAGGAGCAGGATGGCTCATTCAAACAACAGGACGGACTCCGTTACTCGGCACGAGATGTTTCAATATTTCGAGCCAAACAAGAAAATATTCCGATCATTCTTGGCTCCGCCACACCTTCTCTAGAAAGCTATTACCACGCCACTAGTGGGCGCTACCGGATGCTGCGCCTATCGTCGCGCGCTGTTAAGAAGGCTGTGCTGCCTTCTGTGCACTGTATTGATATCCGCTCTGCTAAGTGTATTGACGGCCTATCCCAACCACTAATCACAGCACTGGAAAAAGGTTTGGCACAAAACCAACAGAGTCTGGTCTTCCTCAACCGTCGTGGATACGCCCCCGTATTATTGTGTAAATCCTGTGCATGGACGGCCAAGTGTCATCGATGCTCAAGTCGCTTAGTCGTTCATTTAAGTGAAAAACAATTACGGTGTCACCACTGCGGTCATCAAGAACGTTTTCCCTCTTCCTGTCCTGAGTGTGGCGACCAGGATATCGTCCCCTTTGGTCAGGGGACTCAAAGGGTAGAGGCTGTTCTAGCAGAGCGTTTCCCCAATGCACGGATTCTCCGCGTAGACCGAGACAGTACTCGGTTTAAAGATGGATGGGGGAAGATGCTGAAGGATATCTACGAACGACGCGTAGATATTCTGGTAGGTACGCAGATCCTTGCTAAGGGACATAACTTTCCGAATCTATCGCTAGTCGGTATTTTAAATTCTGATGCTGCACTATTCAGCACGGATTTTAGGGCAGCTGAGCGCTTATTTGCACAACTGATGCAAGTGGCAGGTCGTGCTGGGCGAGCCGATATCGCAGGCGAGGTGCTGATTCAAACTGAATTTCCAGATCACCCCCTATATCACGCCTTACGGCGACATGATTATGCCGCTCTTGCACAGATACTGCTGTCAGAAAGAAAGATGGCAGGATTTCCGCCATTCGTTTATCAAGCCCTATTACGGGCAGAAGCGCCCCATATCTCAGCAGCAATGGGCTTCCTCGCCAGTGCGGCTGAATTAGCAGGCCCATCCAAAGGTGGGGTGGAAATTTTCGACCCAGTCCCAGCGCAAATGGCACGGCTCAAGGGGTTGGAACGGGCGCACCTATTGGTGCAATCTGGTTCGCGTAAGAAATTGCAAGAATTCCTCACTGCTTGGCACGCAAGGATTTCCACTCTTCCCGTTCGCAAGGTCCGATGGTCTTTGGATGTGGACCCGCAGGAATTCTGACGAGGCCCGCCTAACGGATCTCGGAATGCAGCTTCTCCATCATTTTCTCCGCTTGATTGAGATAGCCTTCGCCAAACAAGTTTAGGTGATTCAAAACGTGATAGAGATTGTAGAGATCTTTACGGATGACATAACCGGCGTCAAGTGGGTAAGTCTCCCGATAGGCCGCATAGAAGTTTGCGGGAAAGCCACCAAACAATTCCGTCATTGCAAGATCTGCTTCACGGTCACCATAATATATCGCCGGGTCGAACAGCACCGGTTGGCCCGCAGAGTCAAAAGTATAATTACCGCTCCATAGATCACCGTGCAACAATGATGGGACTGTCAGTGTATCCATGAAAAAGACATCGAGTTCAGCCATCAGCCGTTCACCCAATGGCTGCAACTTCCCCGTATAGCCATTGGTCTGTGCAAGTCGTAACTGGTATCCAAGGCGGCGATCCCGCCAGAATTGAATCCAATCTGAAGAGAGTCTGTTGAATTGTGGCGTGGTGCCGATGGTATTGTCTCGGATCCAACCAAATTTTTCTGAAGAGAAGCGGTGCATCGAAGCGATCCCCCGACCCAGCGACTCGGCACTCTTCCTGCCCGCATTCCCCATTTCTAAAAACTCCATCACCAACCATGAGCTGGAATCATTTCTCCCCCAACACACAGGAATAGGGACACGCAATGCACGGGAATTGTAAATCTCCTGCAGGCCTAAAGCCTCAGCTTCAAACATTGATAAATTATCGGAACTGTTGATTTTGACGAAAAAACACTGGCCACCACTTTCAATACGGTGGCCTTGGCTGATGCAACCTCCGCCAATCTTCCTAACTTTCTGAACGACAAATGGGATGCCCGTCGAGGCCGAGATCTGTGTTGCAATATCCGACCATGACGGCATGGTGAGTTACCGGATTACTAAGTAGCGCTTTAGGACAGCTTCTTCCTAGCCCGTCTGATCGCAATCCGCACCTGACTCGGGGCGGTCCCGCCGGGATGGTTACGACTCTTCAATGAGCCTTCCAGGGTGAGTACTGCATAGATATCTTGCTTGATCTTCGGGGAGAACTTCCTTAATTCAGTCAAGGTAAGCCCGCTCAAGTCGCAATTTTTTTTCTCGGCAAAACGGACTGCCTGAGCAACCGCCTCATGAGCATCTCGGAATGGCAATCCTTTTTTTGTCAGGTAGTCGGCTAAGTCGGTGGCGGTGGCATAACCCTTCATCGCAACAGACCGCATCGCCTCCTGATTAACGCGGATGCCAGTCATCATATCGGTATAAATACGTAGCGTATCCGTAAGCGTGTCCACAGTATCAAAAAGGGGTTCCTTATCTTCCTGATTGTCCTTGTTATATGCGAGTGGCTGGGCCTTCATCAGCGTCAGCAAGGCGACCAGATGGCCATTAATACGCCCTGTCTTGCCACGCACCAGTTCCGGCACGTCTGGATTCTTCTTTTGCGGCATGATGGAAGAACCCGTACAGAATCGATCAGCAAGATCGATGAAGCCAAACGATGGGCTCATCCATAGAATCAACTCCTCAGACAGTCGTGACAAATGCGTCATAATTAATGCCGCGCAGGCACAAAATTCAATCGCAAAATCTCGATCAGAAACCGCATCAAGCGAGTTTTCACAAATACCGTCAAAGCCCAGTTTATGAGCGACTAATTTACGGTCGATTGGATAACTCGTTCCAGCCAGTGCAGCCGCACCTAGCGGCAGTTTATTCACGCGCTTCCTGCAATCCACCAATCGCTCAACGTCGCGCTGCAACATCTCAAAATACGCCAGCAAATGATGACCAAATGAAATCGGTTGCGCCACCTGTAAATGAGTAAATCCTGGCATCACAGTATCCGCATGCTTCTCTGCAAGATCTAGCAATGCCTGTTGCATCGCCTTGATGCATCTCATGATGTCATCAATCGAAGTGCGCAGATAAAGCCTCACATCAGTCGCCACTTGATCATTACGTGATCGCGCTGTGTGTAGCCGCTTACCAGCGTCACCGATCAGCGTAGTAAGACGTTTTTCAATATTCAGATGTACATCTTCAAGCTCCAGCAACCAAACAAATCTACCGCTTTGAATCTCTTTTCGAATTTTATCCATTCCCCGTTCGATGGAGGCAAGGTCTGTCGAGCTAATAATACCTACAGCAGAGAGCATCTGCGCATGTGCAAGTGACCCCTGAATATCAAACTCAGCCAGGCGTCGATCGAATCCAATCGATGCCGTATAACGTTGAACCAGTTCTGAAACTGGTTCAACAAAACGTCCAGACCAAGCCTTCTTGACGTTTCTGGCTGGTGATTTTTTATCTCTTAAGGTCGCCATATAGCTTTATTGAAAATGAAAGTATGCAGGACTTAAATTCAGCAGGGTATGCTGTTTTCATCTGCGTACAATCATGTACTCACTTTTAAACTGCGATCACCTCAATTTCAGGTTCAATTGATCTTAACAGATTCTCAATTCCCCTGAGAGTTCCTGAAATCGAACTCGGGCAAGTTCCGCAGGCACCCTGGTAATGTACGCTGAGTATGTTTCCCTCGAGGCCCATTACATGAAGATCCCCTCCATCGTTTTGCAGATAGGGACGTATCTCCTCGTCGAGTAGGATACTCATCTTATCGAGTCGCAATTGATCCTCCGGGCTTAAGCCCTCGATTGCGGTGCTGGCCTCAGCAACTGAAGCGGCGGATTGCGCATCAGCAGCAGGCGCTGCACGGATTGGATCAGCAACTGCACGTGATAGATCTTGCCAGTCAGCGCCCCCATCTTGCGTAATCGTGATCCAGCGGTCAACGTAAAATACATTAGTAATGTGATCAATGTCGAACAGAGCTGCCGCCAGCGGGTCATCCTTCGCCTGCTCGGCATTATCATAGGAACGGGTTATCCCCCAAGTCAGAGGTTCCTTCAGAATGAATTTCAATGCATTCCGGTTGGGTGTACCTTCTATTTCAGCTATTCTTGGCATAACTTCTTGCTAAGAGGCTCTATCAACCGGCGCATGCATCGGATCATCTGCAGCCTCGGTTGAAGTGCTATTAATAGAATTGAGTGCCGCGTGAAGGGTATGCCATGGCAGGATCGCGCACTTGACCCGAGTCGGCAGATTGCGAACACCAGCAAATACTGTGAGCCGTCCGAGATGGTTTTCATCACTAGGATCGAGCTTTCCGAGTGCCATATCACGAAACTCTTGAATCAATATTTCAGCATCAGAACGTGTCTTACCCTTCACAACTGAGGTCATCATCGATGCCGACGCCTTGCAGATTGCACACGACTCCCCATGAAATGCTATACCCTCAATATTCTGACCATCGAGATTGAGTGCGATCACCAAACGGTCTCCACAGAGCGGATTGTGTCCGACTGCATGGTGGGTTGAATGCTCAAGAGTTCCATAATTGCGTGGCTTTCGATTATGGTCAAGAATGACCTCTTGATAGAGTGACTTTGAATGCATTATGCGAAGACCTTCTGCGCGGAACTGATCGCCTCGACCAGTGTATCAACCTCATCCATCGTATTATAAAATGCGAACGAGGCTCGCGATGTTGCCGGTATCCTGAACCGTTGCATGACCGGTTGCGCACAATGATGGCCGGTACGCACTGCAACCCCTTGTTGATTCAGTAGGGTGCCAATATCATGCGGATGAACACCCTCAACCACAAACGAGAGCACAGCAGCCTTTAGAGCAGCATTGCCAACAATATGCACGCCCGGCAGAAGGCGTATCTGCTCAGTTGCGTAGTTGAGCAGCGCATGTTCGTGTGCTGCAATTGCCTCAAGACTAATTGCTGACAGATAATCGACCGCAGCGCCAAAGCCAATTGCAGCAGCAATTGGCGGAGTCCCTGCCTCAAATTTCTGCGGGATTATGTTGTAGATAGTCTTCTCAAATGTGACCGACAGTATCATATCTCCGCCGCCCTTAAATGGCTGCATCCGTTCAAGAATATCGGCCTTCCCATAGAGAACACCAATTCCGGTCGGACCGCACATCTTGTGGCCTGAAAACACATAAAAATCACAGCCGAGATCTTGCACATCGATCTTCATGTGGGGAGCAGCCTGAGCACCATCGATCAATACCGGTACGCCATGGGCATGCGCAAACTCGATCATCTGCTTAACTGGGTTGATACTGCCCAGCGCATTCGATACGTGTATTACGCTAACAAATTTGGTGTGTTCATTAAACAAGTTTTCATATTCATCGATAAGAAGCTCCCCCGCATCATTAATCGGAACGACACGTATTCTTGCACCCCTCTCTTCTGCCAGCATTTGCCACGGGACAATATTGGAATGATGCTCAAGCACGGTCAAAATAATTTCATCACCAGGGCCGATAAACTTGCGGCCGTATCCATGCATGACCAAGTTGATTGACTCGGTAGTGCCGCTGGTGAAGATCACCTCTCTATCCTCACGTGCATTAATGAAGTGCTGTAACTTATGGCGTGCTTGTTCAAATTCGGCAGTAGCTAATTCTGACAAGTAATGCACGGCACGATGAATATTGGCATGTTGCGTAGTCTGATAACGCACAAGCCGATCAATCACCTGCTGCGGCATCTGGCTGGAGGCAGCACTATCGAGAAAGACAAGAGGGTGACCATCGACCTTGAGTTTAAGGATCGGGAAATCGGCACGGATGCTCTCGATGTCAAACGGTAGGATTGGCTGTGATGCCACAATCGAGTCTAAGGAGGTCATGATTCAGTTTCTCTGAGTACGTTCAAGTACTGTTTGCTCGAGTTGCTTTCTCAGCGACACTATCGGAATACCCTCGATGATTTCAGCACCGAATGCATAAGTTAGTAAGTTACGCGCCGCCATCTCGGATAGTCCGCGACTCTTCAGATAAAAAACTTCTTCGCTGTCGAGCTGACCGATCGTCGCGCCGTGGGCACACTTCACATCATCGGCAAAGATCTCTAGCTGGGGCTTGGTATCGATATGCGCTCTGCCGCTAAGAAGCAGGTTGCGACTCGACTGTGCAGAATCGGTGCCCTGCGCATTAGGTCTGACCATGATCTTGCCATTGAATACCGCGTGGGCAGATCCATCCACGATACATTTATGCAATTGACGGCTGGTGCAATGTGGCTTGATGTGGTCGATGCAGGTATGTGTATCCGCGAGCTGACGATCTGCAATCAGCGCCAATCCATCGACCACGCATTCAGCATCTTGCCCAGCCAATTGAATATTTAAGTTATACCGAGAGATGCGTGCTCCCAGTGCAATACTGGTCGACTGATAATGGCTCCCCTGCGAAAGAGATACCGCACAGTCTGCAATATGGAATGCCTGACCGCTATCGCGCTGGACCCGAATATGGTTGACACGTGCATTATCAGACAGCGCAATTTCAGTCACCGCGTTGGTAGCATAGACACCCTGCTGCAACGTGACGTAATCCTCAATGACGGTCGCCGTACTGCCGGATTCGGCAATTAGAAGACATCTCGGATAACTTGCCACCTTCTCTTGGGTTGCGATGAATAATAGATGAATCGGCTTATCAATCGTGGCGTTAGGTGGCATGATGACCAGCGCTCCATCATGGAGCATTGCAGTATTGATCGCAGTGAATACGGTATCTCTGAAATCAGCATGACGAGCAAGATGCTGCTCCAGCGTGGACGGGTGTTTGGACAGGCCTGCTGACAGGTGCGTAACCACTATGCCGGAATCTCCGGCAATATCGGGCACTTGGGTCGACAAATGTGGCGCGTACACGCCATCGACGAACACTAACCGAATTGTCGCTGGCTCTAGGTAGAAAGGCTCCGCCTCCGAAGGTGGGAGGTCTGATGCGGTCTGTATTGCCTGGAAGGGCAGCTTGGTAAGGGAAGAGATATCGGTGAAGCGCCATTCTTCATCATGCGTGGTCGGGATTCGTAACGCACCTGCCCGCTCAACTGCATTCGCACGCAACTGGTTCAGCCACGCTAACGGACTGACTGGTAGCTTAGATCCTCCCTGCAACAGACTTTCAAGGTAACTATTGGCGGCAGCCACACTCATTTCTATATTCTCGCTGCGGCACGCTGTTCGGCACTCACCCAATCGTAGCCATGTGACTCGAGATCAACCGCAAGCTGTTTACCGCCGGTCTTGATGATGCGACCTGCCTCCATCACGTGCACATAGTCAGGCACGATATAATTGAGCAGGCGCTGGTAATGAGTCACGAGTATGGTCGCACTGTCCTTAGTCGCGAGCTGATTGACGCCATTGGCAACGATCCTGAGTGCATCAATATCCAGACCGGAATCAGTCTCGTCGAGAATTGAAAGATGTGGCTCAAGCAATGCCATCTGCAAGATTTCATTACGTTTTTTTTCTCCGCCGGAAAAGCCCGCATTGACACTACGGTCAAGAAAATCAGGGCTCATTTCAAGCATCTTCATTTTCTCCCGCACAAAATCATCAAACTCAAGCGGATCAAGCTCGTCCTTGCCACGATGCGTTTGTACTGTATTGTAGGTAAGTCTCAGAAACTGATTATTGGCAACGCCAGGTATCTCGATTGGGTACTGGAAGGCAAGGAATACGCCGGCACGAGCCCGCTCTTCAGGTGCCAAATCGAATAGATTACTGCCTTCAAACAATACCGTTCCCCCGGTAACCTCATAGGCAGCATGTCCAGCAAGTACCTTGGCGAGAGTGCTTTTTCCTGAGCCATTGATACCCATGATCGCATGCACTTCACCACTTCTGACCGTGAGATCGACTCCCTTTAGGATCTCGATGCTATTAATGCTTGCCCGTAATCCGCGTATTTCCAGCAGTAATTTACTATCTGGAGAGATCATCCGACACTCCCTTCGAGCTTGAATCCAAGCAATTTAGTCGCCTCGACTGCAAACTCCATTGGTAACTGTTGAAATACATCCTTACAGAATCCGTTGATGATCATCGATACCGCCTCCTCAGCGCCGATACCGCGCTGCGCAAAATAGAATAATTGATCTTCACCAATTTTTGAGGTGGAGGCCTCATGCTCGACGATGGCGCTGTTATTGCGCACCTGAATATAGGGAAAAGTGCTGGCACTGCACTGATCACCAATCAGCATTGAGTCGCATTGCGAGTAGTTACGAGAACCGGCTGCGGTGGGTGCAATCTTAACCAGTCCACGGTAGCTATTCTTGGAATGGCCAGCCGAGATACCCTTGCTGACGATGGTGCTGCGCGTATTCTTACCGATATGGATCATCTTAGTACCCGTATCGGCTTGTTGATGATTATTGGTCACCGCTACTGAATAAAATTCGCCGACCGAGTTATCACCCTGCAGTATGCATGACGGGTACTTCCAGGTGATTGCCGAACCTGTCTCAACCTGAGTCCACGAAATTCGAGAGTTAACTCCCTTGGCAAGTCCTCTCTTGGTCACGAAATTGAAAATACCGCCAACTCCATTCTCATCCCCCGCATACCAGTTCTGTACGGTCGAGTACTTAATATCCGCATTATCAAGAGCAACGAGTTCGACTACGGCCGCGTGCAATTGATTGGTGTCGAACCTAGGTGCAGTACAACCTTCAAGGTAGGAAACAGAAGCGCCCTCCTCTGCAATGATTAGCGTGCGCTCAAACTGACCCGATGCTTCAGTATTAATACGGAAATAAGTCGACAGATCCATCGGGCACTTGACCCCCTTCGGAATGAAGCAGAACGAGCCATCGGTGAATACCGCCGAATTGAGTGCAGCATAATAATTATCCCCAACCGGCACCACCGTTCCAAGATATCGCTTCACCAGATCGGGATGTGTATGTACGGCCTCTGAAATGGAGCCGAAAATAATGCCGACCTCAGCTAATTTTTTCTTGTAGGTGGTCGCTACAGATACGCTATCAAAAATCACGTCGACGGCAACACCGGCAAGTGCGGCCCTCTCGTGCATCGGCACACCGAGCTTCTCAAAGGTACGCAACAACTCTGGATCGACCTCATCCATACTTCCCAATTTCTTTTTAGGCTTAGGTGCCGAGTAGTAGCTGATAGATTGGAAGTCTATCTTTGGATAGTCAACATTCGGCCATTGAGGCTCTTTCATTGTGAGCCATTGCTGATAAGCGTTCAGACGAAATTCGAGCAGCCAGTCGGGCTCGTTTTTCTTGGCTGAGATCATCCTGATAGTGCTCTCATTAAGCCCTTTCGGCGCGACATCAGACTCGATTTCAGTAATGAAACCATGCTTATAAGGCTGGTTAACCAGATTCTGTAAAACGGCACTCATTCAGCTTGCTCCAATGTCATCTATTGTGAAGTAGAAACTCTGAACTACGGTCACAGAGTCTCTTTCTATCTGTTATTGTTAAATCTCAGTTGATTCTTTCAGACTGAAACTTTCGCCACAGCCGCATGTATTTTCAATGTTTGGGTTATCGAACTTGAAGGTGGAGTTGAGTCCTTCCCTAACGAAGTTGACACACGAGCCATCGAGGAATGATAGATTGGCGGCGTCGACCACTACCCGCGCATTATTCGACTCGAATACTTGGTCATCCGCACGCACCTCGTCTGCATAGTCAAATGTATAGGCAAATCCAGAACAGCCCACCTTCTTAACGCCAATCCGCAAAGCCAGTCCCTTGCCGCGCTTTTCAAGCTGCTTCTGAATCTGTTTTGCTGCACTCTCTGTCAGTGTTATTGCCATCTTTATAATCCATCTGTCACTGCATTAATCGTGACCGATACCTAGGTATGTAGTCACGCAGAAATCATACTGAAAGCGCAGTATCTTCAACAATGTGCTTGACCTTACGCATATCCAGCAAACCAACCGAGTGATCTTGACGCACTTTCTGATCATCAACTAATTGTCTTAGGGATACGCTACCCAGATGATCAAAAATCAAACCATTAAGTCTGACCCATAAGTCATGTGTCAGACATTTTCTGTCATCGAGGCAGTTCTCCTTGCCGCCACATTGAGTCGAATCCATCGGTTCGTCCACAGCAAGTATGATTTCAGCAACCGTTATCTGCACACTATCTCTAGCAAGACGATAACCCCCACCCGGACCTCGGACGCTTGCAATCAGTCCGCGCTGCCGTAGCTTTGCGAATAGCTGCTCAAGATAAGATAGTGAGATTTTCTGACGCTGGCTAATTCCAGCGAGCATTACCGGCCCAGTACCCTGCTGCATTGCTAGATCAAGCAATGCAGTCACTGCAAAACGTCCTTTGGTTGTAAGTTTCATAAAAATTACTTTTAATCAGATGGTTGAATGTATCAAATGGGATTTGGCGCCGTCAATAGATGACTAATTTTGTCAACTATAAGATAGTTGATTGATTTAGTCAACTTTGACCGATCTTTGCGTGGAGACAATCTAACCCATCTCAGCAGGATCCAAGTCGACCACGCCCTATCCTTGTCTTAATCTATTCAGCTCTGGAAAGGCATGGCCCAGCTGGTACAAGGAGGTCATTATCAGGAGACTAGGAGAAGACTACCGTTAATTGCGACGGAGTCGCATATGGGTCTTGATCAGATCTATTGCCCGATGACGGAAATAGGTACCCTCGGTATCTTTCACCCACATATGCAGCAGTCCAATGAAAAATAGATGGGTATCCATAGTTAACTGGACAGGATCGTGAGTCGCGTGAAGTTGACCTTGCACTTTTGCACGTTCATAAACCAACTGCAACTTTTCGGCGATACCAGAACAGCTCAACAGTATTTGCTGTAAAACGGTCGCGAACTCTTCCACATATTCGCACTTAATCATCATTATTTCGTAGATCTGCCGTGTCTCAACACTATCATCCAGCATCTGTATGGTGGTACACAGAAAATCCTCTATCCGAGCCAGAGGATCTTCATAACTTTCAATCAACAAAGTTTCGTCCATCCGGTCTATCAGGGGTAAGAATACTTGCGCACGCATGGCATCGAACAGATCAATCTTGTTATCGAAGTGCCAATAGACCGCCCCCCGTGTAACTCCCGCCTGAGCAGCAATTTGCTGCATAGTGGCACGACTGACCCCACGCACTAAAAATACCTCACGCGCGGCACAAATGATTCGCTCCCGGGTTAACCCAGCATCTTCTTTAGTTCTACGTGCCATTCTTATCGAAGTTCTCTAAATCCCAGTTTACACATACCATTACTGCTATAATAACTTACATACATACAAGAATGTAAGTAAATTATTCCCAGACCAGAACGGGGGTTTTCGCTAGTGCCATATGGAAATGAACAGAATAATCACCATACCGTACTGCCCGTTCAATACCTAAAGAGAACGGTCGCCGCGATGGCTATCAGCATCGTGTTGGTAGCATGTGGTAATAATAACCCAACCGGTCAATCTCCGGCAGGGTCTGCCATGCCGGTAAGTGTTATTGAGGTGCAACCCACCAGCGTACCGATCAGCGCTGAATCTGTCGCACAAACCGAGGGCGCAAAGGAGGTGGAGATCCGTCCACGTGTGGGTGGAATTCTGCTTAAGCGACTCTACAAGGAAGGTTCTCCCGTAGTAGCCGGTCAGCCCATGTTTCTAATTGATCCGGTGCCCTATCAAAATGCGCTGTCGCAAGCAAAAGCACAACTCAACCAGCAAAAAGCCCGCAACAATCAGACTCAGCGTGAAGAGAACCGTCTACAGGGATTATTAGCCACTCAGTCCATTAGTCAGCGTGAGTACGACAACGCGGTTTCGGATAATGAAATCGCAAGTGCTGCCATGCAACAGGCCGAAGTGCGCGTACGAGACGCCGAGCTTAATCTCTCATACTCAACCGTGACAGCACCGGTCGCAGGGGTATCCGGTCATTTTCAATTTTCCGAGGGAGCACTAATAACTGCCAACAATAGTTTACTCACGACCATCGTCCAAGTATCCCCGATCTGGGTACGTTTCAGCCTCTCCAATAATGAATTAGTGAGATTCGGCGGGCATCTGACGGAAAAGAACGTACAGCAAGTCACTTTGATATTGCCCGACGGGACGGAGTATCAACAAAAAGGACAATTAAATTTTGCTGCAAGCAGAATTGATCCTTTATTAGGTACGCAGATGCTGCGCGCAACTTTTGAGAATGCTGACCAACGATTATTGCCAGGACAGTTTGTGCGTGTGCGCGTAACCACAGGTGAGCGCAACGGTGTTTTTGTCATACCGCAGACCGCAGTAATCACATCTGATCTAGGTCGATTCGTATACATAGTGAATGAAAAGAACGAGGCGACCGTTCGTCCCGTCGTAGCTGATAATTGGATAGGTACGAACTGGGTAATTCTTGAAGGACTTAAAGCAGGTGATAAGGTAATAACAAATAATATTATTAAACTCCGTCCGAGCGCCCCCGTCTCTCTGCAAGAAGTCGTCACAGCACCGACCCAAGAACTTAATGTTGTCCCAGCAGAAACACCAAAACCGTCAGATCCGCCAGAGGTGGTTCCGAAAGATACATCTGAGGTAACACCCAAAAAACAAACAGAATTAGCATCGATTGAGATCAATCGATCCTCAGGAGACAAGGCTCTGAATGAGGAAGCGATACGCTTCGCGAAGCTCGGCGAGAAGAGTGGATTTGCGCCCTTCCCAGCCAAAATCAGACAGGATGTTGACATCCTGCATATCACCCGTACCTTAGCCGCTAAGGAACCACCGAGCAAGTGAGTATGACAGTTCATCAGCAGGAAGCCGCATGACCAGATTCTTTATTACGCGGCCAATATTTGCATCGGTCTTGTCCATGATCATCGTGCTGGCGGGACTCACCGCTGCGGTGCAGTTGCCGATCGCGCAATACCCACAAATCGCACCTCCCACTGTAGTGGTGACTGCCACCTTCCCTGGAGCGAGTGCAGAAACTCTCGCTAAAACTGTTGCTGCACCCATTGAGGAACAACTAAGCGGCATCGAGGGACTGCTCTATTTTGATTCAAGCGCAGACTCTAGTGGCACGTTGGCCATCACCGCCACGTTTGAGATTGGCACTGATATTGACAGGGCCACTTTCAATGTAAGCAACCGCCTCAATATTGCGCTGCCACGTTTGCCTGATGAGGTGCGCCGTACCGGTATCGTGGTGCAAAAACGTTCGAACGATATTTTATTGGTGGTGATGCTGACCTCTAAAAATCAAAAACACAACCCACTCTTCCTGAGCAATTACGTCACTCTCAATGTACTAGATGAATTAAAGCGCACCAAAGGTGTCGGTGAAGCGCGCATTTTTGGCGCACAAGACTACTCCATGAGAATCTGGCTACATACTGACCGCATGGCACAGCTGGGCATCACCACCAGTGACATTGCGGCAGCTATACAGACGCAGAATGCACAGTACGCCGCCGGCAAGATTGGGCAGCAACCAGCACCTGCTGATCAGCAACTGGTCTACACCGTCAGGGCCGAGGGTCGCCTGCTCGAACCCGAGCAATTTGGCAATATCATTCTTCGCGCCGATGGTCCACGTGGAGTGCTATATCTTAAAGATGTAGCACGGATTGAACTAGGTTCTCAAGACTACAACATACGCACCGCACTGAATGGAGAGCCGGGTGTCGGTATTCCAATTTACTTACAAATCGGATCGAATGCTCTGGATACTGCGCACGCCATTAAAGTAAAAATGGATGAGCTCAAACAACGCTTTCCGGAGGGAATCGATTATGAGATCCCCTACGATACCAGTGATTTCGTAAAGGCTTCGATCTGGGAAGTAATCAAGACATTGGGTGAAGCGATGATCCTGGTGATTCTAGTGGTCTTTGTATTCTTGCAGAGCTGGCGTGCGACATTAATACCGATTATTGCGGTGCCCATTTCTCTCATCGGTACTTTTGCCGGTTTATGGATACTCGATTTTTCCATCAATACCTTGACACTTTTTGCCATGGTCCTTTCCATCGGTATCGTGGTGGATGATGCGATTGTCGTACTAGAAAACGTAGAGCGGTTAATGGCGGAAGAAAAGCTCTCCCCAGTTGATGCAGCAATTAAAGCGATGCAACAGGTGTCCGGAGCGGTCATTGCAATGACCTTAGTCTTAGTTGCGGTATTTCTGCCGGTAGCTTTCCTAGGCGGTATAGCCGGCGAACTCTACCGTCAGTTTGCGGTAACACTGGCTGTGGCCGGAGTTATTTCTGGAGTGGTTGCACTGACCCTAACTCCAGCCCTGTGCGCACTGCTGCTGAAGTCTGTTCACCGAACATCCCGCTTCTTTCAGCCCTTTAACCATGGATTTGAGCGCGTTAGGAATTTCTATGTGGCCATGGTCGGTCTAACACTTCGTCATACCATCATCGGCGCATTAGCATTTATGGCGATTATTGGTGGTGTAGCTTATTTAATTAAAACCATCCCAGTTGGATTTGTCCCGGCAGAAGACCAAGGATACGTCATAACCGCGGTCATCATGCCTGATGGCGCAACATTAAGCCGCACGGTTAAAACTACTGATTCGATCCGGGCCGCCATGGCAGAAGATCCGGCAGTAGCTTTTCAATTCGCTGTAAATGGGTTTGATCTTTTTGGCGGTGGTAACAAGACTAATGCAGCAACCATGTTTGTCCGAATGACCGACTGGTCTGAACGCACGGCAACTGCGGATGATATCGTCAATAAGTTATTTGGCATTGGCATGATGCAGCCGGATGGTCTGGCCATTGCTTTCAACCCACCCGCAATCAATGGATTGGGGAATGCTGGTGGTTTTGAAGTCTACGTGCAGAGCAGGGAAGACTCCGATCCACTGCGTCTGGCCAGCGTGGTCAATGACTTCATCGCAGCATTGAATCAAGAACCTCGACTGGCTGGTATTAATACTTTCTTCCGTCCGACTGTTCCGCAATTATTTGTTGAAGTCGATGAAGCCAAAGCAATTTCTCAGGGTGTCGCTGTAGCTGACATCTATGCCGCCTTGCAAAGCACGATGGGCTCCCTCTACATCAATGATTTCAACCGCTCTGGACGTACTTATCGGGTGCAATTACAAGCGGAGGCGGAATACCGAATGAAACCAGAGGATCTAGGCAGAGTCTATGTGCGCGCACGTTCTGGTGCAATGATTCCTCTGTCAGCCTTAAGCACAGTGACCGATGTCATTGGCGCAGAGCAATTGAATCGTTATAACGGTTTACTAGCTGCAAAGATATTTGGTGGTGGCGCTCACGGTGTGAGTTCGGGTGACGCTATTGCAATGGTCGAAGAGATCGCCGAACGAAACTTGCCTGCTGGTTACCAGATCGCCTGGACAGGTCAAGCGTACCAGGAGAAACGTACCGGCTCTGCCGCAGTTTTTGCCTTCAGCTTCGCCATTGTTATGGTATTCCTGATTCTGGCTGCGCAGTTTGAAACTTGGGTATTGCCATTAGCCGTCATCATGGCGGTACCATTCGCAATGGCAGGTGCATTACTGGCAATATTGCTGCGCGACATGCCTAACGATATCTACTTCCAGATCGGTCTAGTGACGCTGATCGGATTAGCGGCAAAGAATGCGATTCTGATTGTTGAATTTGCAAGTCAAAAGATGAAGCAAGGTATGCCGGTTGCTCAGGCGGCAATCGAAGCAGCGCAACTTCGCTTCCGCCCGATCGTAATGACATCGATGGCGTTTGTTCTGGGTGTAGTACCGCTGGTGATCGCCACTGGGGCAGGAGCGGCTGCACGTCGCTCCATGGGAACAGGAGTATTCGGCGGCATGTTACTGGCTACATTCGTAGCCACCATATTCATCCCGCTATTCTTTGCCTGGTTCACACGTAAGCATGTACAACATCCCGCTGAAAAATCAGCGGGAGAAATTTAATGAAGCTGCAACCCTCTATGCCGCTGGTATTAATTAGCCTGCTGCTGTCCTCTTGCGCCATGGGACCCGACTACGTCCGTCCCAAGATCGAAACAGCTGATAACTTTCGCATGACAGAAATAGAGGGAGAGTCGATAGCCAATCTCCCCTGGTGGGAGTTATTACATGACGAGCAGCTACAGCTTTTAATCCGGCAAGCGTTAATAGAAAATAAGGACCTGAAACAGGCCGTAGCAAGCATGGAAGAATTTCAGGCGCGCATATTCATAGCACGTTCAGATTTCTTACCTGGGATCAATGTAATTACAAATGCCCCTGCTTTCGGCACTCTCGGCGGATTTGTCGCGCCAGGATTTCCGACACCCTTCAGCTATTTCGGGCAAGGAACTCTGAACTGGGAGATTGATATATGGGGCCGAGTCCGCCGAGCCAATGAGGTGGCTCGCTCTGATTTACTGGCACGCGAGGAGAATCGCCGAGCCGTTGTCCTAACATTGGTGAGCGGTGTAGCGCAATCCTATTTCGATCTTCTACAACTTGATATGCAGTTAGAGATTACCCACCGTACACTGCTTTCGTGGGAGGAAACAGTTACTCTTTCCCAGCACCGCTTACGGGGAGGCGTGATCTCTCGGCTCGATGCAGACCAATTTGAAGCAGAACGTGCAAATGTATCTGCCAGATTGGCTGAGATAGAACGTCAGGTAATTCAAAAAGAGAATGAACTTAACTTATTACTCGGAAAGAATCCGGCACCCATTTCACGCGGCCGTCTCCTGACGGATCAGGTGATGTTGCTGGAAGTTCCGGCTGGACTTCCCTCAGATCTGCTGCAGCGTCGTCCAGATATCCTTCAGGCGGAACAGACCCTGGCTGCTGCCACAGCTCGAATTGGTATGACCAAGGCCGCGCGCTTTCCAAGAATCACGCTCACTGGTCTGCTCGGTGTTGCAAGCCCACGGCTAGCAAATCTACTCACCTCAGGTAATGAGTTTGGGATGGGGGGGGTCGGACTGGCTGGCCCGCTACTGAATGCACAGACCCTGGGTCATGAACAACGTGCAGTTGAGGCTCAGTCGAGACGAGTGTTAGCCCAATACGAGCAGACCATTCTGGTCGCATTTAAGGAAGTTGAAGATTCGCTGGTGGCAGTACGGACTGCAAAAAATCAACGAAAGGCACAGCAGGAGCAGGTCGACGCACTACGGTCAGCTCTACAGATAGCCAATCTACGTCACCAAGCTGGCATTACCAGTTATTTGGAAGTGCTCATTGCAAAGCGCAGCCTACTCTCAGCTGAAACTGCTCTCACGAGCGCGCATCGACTGCACTTGGTGTCGGTAGTGCAACTTTACAAAGCCTTGGGTGGGGGATGGTCTCCGGGATAAAAGATACGAGAGGAATACCTCAATTAGAGATTCCCTAACGCATAAATGGACTGACACTCTCACCAAAAAACTCACGCATCATGAAGTCTTCAAGTCCCACGTTATCTTGGATGCGTGCAGACAGGACAACCACACGGTTAAGACGGGGAGACTCCCAATTGAAAGTGTCCTCGTGATACTGTCTTATCAACTGAATCATCCTACGAACGATAGCACGTTCCACATCACCATCTGGTCCAGCCTGGACTTCAATTAATTCGAGACGAGAACTGCTAGGGTCCGTTGTCCATCCGCGAAAAGTAAACTCGGCAGTCCTGGCCCCCATTCTGACAATTCTAAATATACCGTTCGTACCTGGGGCCTGAAGATTGCGCTTAATATTGGCCATTCTGATCTCTTCTTCTGATTGCTCGCGTCCTGGAGCTGTCGCCTCAGCATTCTCACGCTCATTGAAATTCCCTGCTGCTCGGCGACGCGCTCTGGCTTGATTAATATAGGCCATCATATCCGTAGGGGCCTCCAAATTCCGATCTGAAGGAGGGCTTAATGGCGTGGGCTCGACAGGTCTGGATTGAACCTTAGCCTGAGGGGTCTTGCGCGGGGAAGGAGAGGGGGATGAATTCTGATCTTGTTTTGATTCCGATAACTCTACAAACCGCGCTTCAATTGAAGGTGGCGTTAGAATTTCAATATTGGGAGATTGCAAAAATAACCCAAACCCCCAAATGATGGCCAACCAGATGGTAACCGCTAGCGGCACCGGCCACCAGAATCGAATCTCCAGAGATCTCGAGTTTGCTATATTTAGCGAATTATTTATGTTTCACCGCAATCAAAAAATGCTGCGCACCGGCTGTCCGAGCTTGCAACATCGCCTGTACTACAATCCCCTGTGGGGCTTCATGATCTGCTGATACGATTAGCTTCTGTTGTGAATCGTGCAGCAACGGCTTGAGAGTAGCCGCCAGGGTTTCTAATGTGACAGGGGTCCTGTTGATAAAGATTTTACTGTCGCTAGTTAAGGTCAGCGTCACTGGGGCATCTGCGCTGAGTTTTTCAGCCTCCCCCTGGGGCAGATTCACCTGCAAAGAATCAAGATTCTGCATTGATAGTGAGGCGAGCATGAATGTCGCCAACAGAAAGAACATCACATCAATCATCGGGATGATTTCAATGCGCCCTTTTCGGACTTCCCTAGATTTACGCAGCTTCATGACTACCATCCTGTGGACTCAAACGGATATGATCAATCAATCGCGTACCCAGTCGCTCCATCTGGTCCATCGTTTGTGATTGCAAACGAGAGAAGTAGTTGAATCCGAACAGCGCCACCAGCGCAATCAGCAGTCCGACCACCGTTGCAATAAGTGCCTCAGCCACGCCACCAGTCACCGCCGTAGGGTTGACGATTCCCTCGCTACCAATCACCTGGAAGGCCCGCATCATCCCGATCACCGTCCCAACCAGTCCGAGCAAGGGTGCAGCTGTGACAATAGTCTCAAGAGCCCATAGCCTTCTAGCAAGATTGCTTTCGATAACTTTGGCCTCATCAGCTGCACGTGACTCTATCCACCATGCGGGCTGATGCCGACTGGCAATCAGTACTTCAAAGAACCGCTTGTAGTAATGCCGGTCATCCAACCCTGAGAGAATTTTTTCTAGATCCCCCCATTTAAAACCGTAGGTCTCAACCAGATTTAATAAATCATGTGAAAGCCGAGCAAAGCGCCAATAGAGAAAAGCTTTTTCTAGCATAATCGCCAGAGCGAGTATTGCCAGAAGAGATAGCGGTAAGATAATAATTCCGCCGAGCTTTAGTGTGGTCAACGTTTGATTCAACTCTTCCATATTTATCTCCAAATTAGGGATATCCTCCCAGCCACCGGGTGCTAACTAAAAAGGTTAATGATCCTAGGATATTTTCCTAGCATGACTTAAAGTGAAAATTCTACTCTCGTCCGAGAGTTAATAAATATTGGCGATTATATCCTTGACCTGAGTTGGCAAGGATGAGTGAATCTTACGATCATAGCAGTAGGGGTTGATGCCCTTCCAGATTGAAGAAAATCACATCATTCAAGGCAGGAGGAAATAAACCAGACATCCCTACATCGCCACCTATAATTCAAACGTATCTAGCAAATGATAAAGGTGAGCAACATAATTTTATTACTTGTAATCGGGGCGGCATTCCTCTCGCCCACCTACGCTTTGGCGCAAGGCTCAGCATCAACTCCAGCGCCAACTCAGGTAGAGACGCCCGTGGCTCTTGCAGTGGAATTGGAACGTGGAAAAGTAGGTAAGGAAGGTGCTAAGAGAGAGCAAAACAGAAAACTCAAGGGGGAGTCTCAAGGAGATTGCAGAGGGGATATCTACGAAGAGAAGAATCGAGGGCTAGTCCGCCTCGGTGAACATGGATGCGACAATACTCATGACTATGGAAACCACCATGGTTAGGGCAAAAAGGACAAGCACTCAAAAGCCCTAGTAGGTAGCGACAGCAGAACTCCTACCCCCTTACCTCCTCACTCCCCGGCATCAGGCCGGGCGCTTCTTTCAACAAGAATTCTCTGAAGGCTTGAGCTACGCTGGAGAGGCGTTTGTTCTTCCGATGCACCACATGCCAGTGTCGAATAATGGGGAAGTCCTGAACGTCAAGCACTTTGAGACGGTTTGTTAGCAATTCTAGCTCGGCTGTATGCAATGACATAATTCCTAATCCCATTCCCGCCTGAACCGCCTGCTTGATTGCCTCATTGGTATCCGTTTCCATACCTCGGTTAATACTGATCTGGTGCGCCGCAAAAAATCGCTCCATCGCACCACGTGTCCCAGAACCGGGTTCCCGTAACAGGAAAGTTTCTTGCCCCAATCTTTTTACAGGAATCCTGCGTAATTTACTCAGCGGATGATCAGGGGGTGCGATCACAACGAGTGGGTTCTCCATGAATGATTCTGTAGCGATATCCTGGTTATCTGGCGGTTGGCCCATAATCGCAAGATCAGTCACATTGTCGGCCAATTGCCTGAGAACAGTTTCGCGGTTGGAAACATTCAGACTCACCGTAACACCACTATACCGCTGACAAAATTTGGCCAGCAGGTTTGGAGCAAAGTAATTGGCAGTACTCACTACGGAGATATTGAGCTTGCCACGCTCTAAACCTTTAAGCTCATCTAGCGCCAGTTCCATATCCGCCAGTTGCCCGGAAATGGCACGGCTATAATGGTGAAGTTCGTGCCCAGCATCGGTCAGAAAGATCTTCTTGCCCATTTGCTCGAATAGGGGCAGCCCAATGTTATCTTCCAACTGCTTAATCTGCATTGAAACTGCCGGCTGAGTCAGATAAAGTTCCTCAGCAGCACGCGAGAAACTCAGATTACGGGCAACGGACTCAAATACTTTTAGTTGCCTTAAAGTAACATGTAGCATATTTGATTTTAAAATTCACAGTGATAATCATGCTTTAAAAAAATAACCATATAAGTAATATCTTATCATAACAATCAAAAATTATGAACATTTCTTATGATAAACTCAGCTATGATTATTAGCGTGACACCCTATCTTCAAAAAACTTTAAGAGGAAATAAAAATGAGTAAAGAACTGAAGGGAAAGGAGCGCTATGTCGCTGGCGTTCTTCCATATAAGAAAATGGGATACTGGGACACGGATTACATTCCCAAGGAAACCGATGTCATTGCTCTGTTTCGAATTACCCCACAACCAGGTGTAGACCATGAAGAGGCCGCTGCCGCAGTGGCCGGAGAATCTTCCACTGCTACTTGGACCGTAGTATGGACCGACCGCCTGACCGCCTGCGAACTTTATCGCGCAAAAGCCTATCGTTCTGAATTGGTCCCTAATACTGGCCCTGGCACCCAAACTGAAGCTCAGTACTTTGCCTACATAGCCTATGACCTAGACTTATTTGAACCAGGATCCATTGCTAATCTAACTGCCTCAATTATCGGTAACGTATTCGGCTTCAAGGCAGTGAAGGCACTCCGCTTAGAGGATATGCGTATCCCGGTTGCATATCTCAAGACATTCCAAGGACCTGCCACAGGTGTCGTAGTTGAGCGGGAGCGTCTCGATAAATTCGGCAGGCCGCTGCTAGGAGCCACTACCAAACCAAAACTCGGTCTTTCTGGCCGAAATTATGGCCGTGTCGTATACGAAGGCCTCAAGGGCGGTCTTGATTTCATGAAAGACGATGAAAACATCAACTCACAGCCATTTATGCATTGGCGTGACCGTTTTCTCTACTGCATGGAAGCAGTTAATAAGGCTTCAGCAGCTACTGGTGAAGTAAAGGGCCACTATCTCAACGTCACTGCGGGTACCATGGAAGAAATGTACGAACGCGCTGAATTTGCGAAAGAGCTTGGGTCGGTCATTATTATGATTGACTTAGTAATTGGTTATACCGCAATCCAGTCAATGGCGAAATGGGCACGTAAGAACGACATGATTTTACATCTACATCGTGCTGGCAATTCAACCTACTCACGCCAAAAAAATCACGGGATGAATTTCCGTGTGATCTGCAAATGGATGAGAATGGCTGGGGTTGATCACATTCATGCTGGTACGGTCGTTGGTAAGCTTGAGGGTGATCCTCTTATGATCCGTGGATTTTATGACACTCTGCTCGATACTCATACAGCAGTTCAGCTCGAAAAAGGTCTGTTCTTTGAACAAGACTGGGCTTCACTAAACAAGGTATTGCCAGTTGCATCTGGCGGCATCCATGCCGGTCAAATGCATCAGTTGCTACATTACCTCGGGGAAGACGTGATCTTGCAGTTCGGTGGAGGCACCATCGGTCATCCACAAGGCATTCAAGCTGGTGCAGTTGCCAATCGTGTTGCGCTAGAAGCGATGGTAATGGCCCGCAATGAAGGCAGGGACTACTTTAATGAAGGTCCCAAAATTCTGGCAGCAGCCGCCAAGTGGTGTACCCCACTCAAACAAGCATTAGATACGTGGAAAGACATTACGTTTAATTACGACTCCACTGATACTGCTGACTTTGTTCCCTCTACCACATCTAGTATGTAACAAATATTTTAGGAGAAAAATTATGATGACCAACCTAGGAAACCACATAACACAAGGTCAGTTCTCTTTCCTTCCCCCATTGACCGATAAGCAAATATCAGCACAAATCAAATACGCGCTGAAAAATAACTGGGCGATAGGGATCGAATATACTGATGATCCACACCCACGTAATACATATTGGGAGATGTTTGGCAATCCAATGTTTGACTTGAAGGATCCTGCCGGGATCCTAATGGAGATAAACAACTGCCGCAAAACTTTTCCAAACCACTATATTCGGGTTACCGCATTTAATTCCACAAGGGGAGTCGAGAGTCCGACTATGTCGTATATCGTCAACCGACCCAAGAAGGAACCTGGCTTTAGTTTGCTTCGCCAAGAAGCAAATGGACGTAACATCCGCTATACCATTCACTCCTACGCAACAGATAAACCTGAAAACGAACGTTATTAACCTCCACGCCCCTCTCGTTGATTAGCGAGAGGGGCATCTTTCAACAACCAAACGATACAGTAAATTTCTGCAGGCTCATATTCTATATGGCCAAAATTGTGACCAATACAGTAGTTATATGATATTAAAAAAAACGGCTAAAGACCCCCTCTCCGTGTGAGTCGACAATGAACAAAAAATCAAGTGAGCCATCCGATTTTGATAATAGTAGAGTTGACTTGGATGCGGAATTTAGTGCGTCCAATATTCAAGAAGTACTAGACAAGCTTGATCATGAATTAATTGGCCTAAAGCCCGTAAAAAACAGAATTCGTGAAACTGCTGCATTGCTGCTTGTCGACAGAGTCCGTAAAAAATCGGGACTGACAGCAAGCGCTCCAAGTTTACACATGTCCTTTACCGGCAATCCCGGAACTGGAAAAACTACTGTCGCGCTTCGTATGGCTGAAATTTTGCACCGTCTTGGTTATGTCCGTGAAGGTCACCTTGTTTCTGTAACCCGTGATGATTTAGTGGGCCAGTATATTGGTCATACCGCCCCAAAAACAAAAGAGGTTCTTAAAAAAGCAATGGGAGGAGTACTCTTTATTGATGAGGCCTATTACCTCTACAAACCGGAAAATGAACGTGATTACGGTGCGGAATCGATAGAAATACTCTTGCAAGTGATGGAAAATAACCGAGATGATTTAGTTGTAATTCTTGCAGGTTATAAGGATCGTATGGACAAATTTTTCCATAGCAATCCTGGAATACGCTCACGCATTGCACATCACATTGACTTTCCGGATTATCAACCCAGTGAATTACTTGCGATTGCTAAGCTAATGCTAGCAGATCAAGACTATAGATTCAGTCAGGAAGGTGAAACTGCTTTTGGTGAGTACATACAACTACGAATGAAAATGGAGCATTTCTCTAATGCACGATCAGTTCGCAATGCCCTAGATCGTGCACGTCTGCGTCAAGCTAATCGCTTATTTTACAAATCGAATAAAAATCTCTCGCGTTCGGATCTAATGACAATCGAAGCTGAAGACATCCTTGAGAGCCGCATATTCAATGAAAGTTCATTAGATTCAGATAGTGACAAAGGTACGAATTAAGTACTGACATAGCCAAATCAATATAGCCTTACTCAGGTAACATAAACAAACCAGCGAAGCCCTCCAAAGTAATTTTCTAGATGCTAATGGATATTCTTGCTAGGGTTTCCATTTTTCTTTGTTACTCTGGTCGCATCTCTGCATGAATTCTCCGCAAGAACTATTTAGTACATTCAATTATGCTATGACGTTCATTGCCTTAAAAATTTAATTGATGCGCCCCACCCGTTTCGAAAAACCAGAAGCCAGTCGTAACGACTGGCAAGTCATCCGAACCCTTCTACCTTACTTACTGGAGTTCAAGGGTCGAGTTGCCTTGGCACTGATACTGCTGGTGATGGCTAAATTTGCCAGTGTCGCTGTTCCTCTGGTGTTAAAGGAAATCGTCGACGCTCTTGACCAGCCGCGAGCCATGCTAGTGCTGCCGGTACTGCTGCTGCTGGGTTATGGGGGGCTACGCCTTTGCAGTACGCTATTTGGTGAATTACGAGATGCCGTATTTGCCAAGGTCACTCAGCGCGCCATCCGACGGGTGGCGATCAGGGTATTCGGTCATCTGCATGCATTATCTCTAAGATTTCACCTGGAACGTCAGACTGGTGGAGTATCTCGCGATATCGAGCGTGGCACCCGTGGCATTTCTTTTCTGCTGAATTTCATGCTGTTCAATATCTTGCCGACACTGCTGGAGATTGGACTGGTCGCAGCAATCCTTCTCTCTAAATATGACATTTTGTTCTCGGTAATCATCTTTGTCACGCTGGTAGCCTATATCGGGTTCACTCTGTTCATTACCGAGTGGCGCATGATCTTCCGCAGAACGATGAATGATATGGACTCAAAGGCCAATACCCGGGCCATTGACAGCCTCCTCAATTATGAAACAGTCAAGTACTTTGGTAACGAGTCGTGGGAGGCTCATCGGTACGATGAACATATGCAAAAGTGGGAGGTTGCAGCGGTTCGGAATCAAACTTCCCTCGCCGCACTTAATGCGGGTCAGAGTGCCATCATCGCGATCGGGGTCACACTTCTAATGCTGCTAGCCGCCGATGGAGTGGTCAAGGGCAGCATGTCTCTCGGCGATCTGGTGCTGGTGAATGCCTTTATGTTGCAACTGTATATGCCCCTGCACTTCCTCGGATTCGTTTATCGTGAGATCAAGCATTCCCTAGCAGACATGGAAAAAATGTTCAGCCTGCTCGCAGAAAACGAGGAGATCAAGGACAAGCCTGGCGTAAATGATCTCATCACAGGGGAAGGGGCCATTCAGTTCAAACGAGTGAGTTTTAGCTATGAGCCCAACCGTCAGATTCTATTTGATGTGAGTTTCGAAATTCCGGCCGGATGTACTGTCGCTGTGGTCGGACAGAGCGGATCTGGAAAGTCTACCCTGGCACGTTTACTATTCCGTTTTTATGATGCGTCAGAAGGATGCATCCTGATCAATGATCAGGACATCCGAGACATCACCCAGAAGAGTTTACGATCAGCCATTGGCATTGTTCCTCAGGATACGGTGTTGTTCAATGACAGCATTTATTACAATATTGCATACGGAAGGCCTGATGCAACCCGTGAAGAGGTATTCGAAGCCGCAAAGTCTGCATACATCCATGCCTTCATCGAGGGCCTTCCTGATCAGTATGAAACGACTGTAGGAGAGCGCGGGCTCAAACTCTCCGGAGGAGAGAAGCAGCGCGTTGCAATCGCCCGTGCAATATTGAAGAATCCAAGGATTCTTATATTTGATGAAGCTACCTCAGCGCTAGATTCAAAATCTGAAAAGGTCATACAGTCAGAACTCAAACGTATTGCCTCAAATAGAACCACCCTCATCATCGCCCACCGACTCTCTACCATCGCCGATGCTGATCAGATTATGGTCATGGATAAGGGAAGCATCATTGAGCGCGGCACCCATCATGAACTGCTAGCATCTAACGGCAGCTATGCGCGTATGTGGGAACTACAGCAGCAGGAAGAGCAGACACTACTACAATCAAAAGAAGAGGATATAGATCAAGGTTGAAATGAGTTAGGAAAGTAACGTTATTCTGGAGGAAGATTCAACAAAATTCCCCTGCAATTAGGATATAAATTTGCCCTATTTATCTATTTTTGATAACTTATCTTAAATTCTCAACAAATCCGTGTAGAGCGGATCGCTTTCTTACAATGGAGCAGGAAGAATGAACAGAGCCCTCCTTGCGCTGGTTGCCATGCTTGCAATCACCGGAAATGCTTTTGCACAGAAGGGTGATCTAACCCTAAAGTCCCGTTCCGCACTCATTTTTGATGCTCAGCAGGGTCACGCCATTTATAGTAAGAATATCGATACCATCATGCCGATCGCGTCCATTACAAAGCTGATGACGGCGATGGTGGTTCTGGATGCGCAACTACCTCTTTCCGAAGAGATCTCCATCGACTCTGCTGATATTGATGTCCTCAAGAATACCCGTTCACGATTGAAGGTCGGTTCCAGCCTGACACGTCAGCAGTTGCTAAGGTTAGCACTCATGTCCTCTGAGAACCGTGCAGCGGCAGCACTGGGCCGAGCCTACCCAGGCGGTATCGAAGCATTCGTCTTAGCGATGAATAACAAGGCATTTGAGCTTGGTATGGGGAATAGTCGCTTCGTCGACTCCACCGGACTCAGCAGTGCCAATGTTTCTACCGCTCGTGATCTGGTGAAAATGGTTGAGGCTGCCCATTTCTATGGGGTTATCCGCGAGTTTTCTACTACCACCTCACACGCACTCGATTCACCGGATTATCGACAAAGCCTGAAATATACCAACTCTAATAATCTGGTAAATAACGGTCAGTGGCAGATCGGAGTGTCAAAGACCGGCTTTCTGAGTTCAGCCGGTCGTTGCTTAGTGATGCAGGCGAACATCACCGGCAAACCAGTAATCATTGTTCTACTTGATTCAAACGGGAAGAAGACCCGTATCGGTGACGCCATCCGTATCAAACAGTGGATGGAAGCGAGCCTCGCTCGCAAACGTAGCAGTTAACCGGCACTAACAACAGTAGTCATATACTGCCGGTCTAGACAACTCAAAGTAATAGGAATGCGAGGACTGCAATTAGGGTAGGTGGCAGTGCCGCAACCAGCAGACCTAGTGGATGGATCGTTTCATCCTCGAAAGACCCCTTGAGAATAGAGAATCCTGCTGGGTTTGGAGCATTGGCAATCACTGTCAGGCCTCCACCCGTGACCGCCCCTGCAACGAGCGCGTACTTAAACTCGGCGGTCGGCGCATCCATCAACGATCCCAGATAAGTCAATGCCGCATTGTCAGTGATTGCGGTGAGTAAGGTAGCTCCAAAATACAGCGTCGTGCTATCCATCCCTGACAGCAAGGGTTGCAACCACCATTTCTGCTGCCCTCCCAGGACGACCAAACCTGCTAAGAAGAAAGCAACCAGTAACCCCTCACGCAGGATCAGTCGATCCTGGAATCGCTCATAGGCTTGAGCAAATCCCAAAAAGAACAGCAGTAGCCCCATAAAAACCACCGGATAATGGGCGAAGACCACCACCCCTATTAGGAACAGCAGGTGGACGCATACCACTGACAGAGGAACGCTGGGTTTTTCAGACAGCTTTCCACCCTGCATGCTCGATAATTCACGTTGAAACAGGAGGGTAACCACCAATGCATTCAATATCACCGCCAGCGCAGCCTTCCAGCCAAAAGTGGTAATCATAAAGGTGATATCCCATCCCCACTTACCGGCAACCATCAGTACCGGTGGCGCAGCGTAGGGTGTCAAAGTTCCACCGATCGAGATATTGACGAACAACACGCCGAGAGTGGCGTACTTAAAACGGGTCGATATTCCCTGCGAGTAATAGCGTTCAAACAGAATCAGTGCAGCGAGTGTCATGGCTGCAGGCTCAGTGATGAAGGAGCCTAGTAATGGTACAAATGATAATGTAATAAAGTAAAAAGCCTTTTCACGTGAGCATGGGATGACCCGTGCAATCATCTCGACACTGGTCTTCGCAAATTGCAGAATCGGTCTGCTGCCCGCAATCACCATGATAACGAATACGAACATCGGCTCAATAAAGCTCTGTCGATCAAGGTAGGCGAGCGCGGCGAGCTTCCCGTCTATAGACATCATCGCAACAATCAGCACCATCGCCCAGAATCCAAAGACCACCTCAACCTCTCCCAGCAAGTGCCAGACACCGGCATGAGCGGGCTGTGTATGGGCCAGATGCTCGAAGAACTTGGTCGAGAATGTATGGACAACCGCGATACCAAAGAGCACAGCACCGATTATTTCTAATGCGGCAGGGTTCATTTACACGTTATCACTATGATTTTTGGACACCACTCAATGGAAGATTACCCAACAGGACAGACTAATCAGTTGCGCATGGAAGGTATGATACGTGAAAACTTCAGGTTCTGGAAACGGCGGTGAGACGGGCTATTGCCAAACTTGACTCATCTCTTGCTGACCTCCATCCGAGGCTAATCTGCTTTATGGCCATCCCCCATATCTCTGACCGGTATACGCCAAATGAAGATCAACAGGATAATTCCTAGAACAGCCATCATCAACTGCTGCCAAGGTTGGTACAGCAACAGAATAGAGCTACCGAATGAGATCACCATCATAAAATAGATCCAACGCTTGATCCGGAGGGGGATGCTACGATGCTCGCGCCACTCTCGAATGATCGGGCCTGCGAAGCGATTACTGAGCAAGCGATTATGGAAACGTTCAGAGCTGCGGGCGAAACAGGCAGCAGCCAAGAGTATGAATGGGGTCGTGGGAAGTACTGGCAACACCACACCCAATACAGCCAGCACCAGTGAGACAATACCCAGTGTTAAGTACAGAATACGCACCATGCGTGAATCATGCGGACGAAATGAGCTTGTCCCACGTTCAGTCGACTGATCTTCCTCTTCTAAGTTTCCCGGCATATCTGTACCTTCAGTCTAATGGGCAACATCAAGCCGGACTTGACTGGGCTGTGATGACGGACTAAACATAGCGAGTATAATATGCAAGAGCCTTCGAATTTGGAATGCCAACCCCTTGCCAGATCAAGGCTGAGATGGTGTGACGACCTTTCAAGCGGAGGAGATCCGATTGAAGATGGAATCGTAGCTCAATCATGATTTAATGATCTAAATTTATATTTTGAGGTAAACATGACTAAATTAAATACCCTTCTTAATCTGAGTCTATTCGTGATGGGAATGACTCTACTACCTCAGGCCGCATTCTCTCAAGATAAACCCGGAGTGCCCGGTGTGACAGAGCTCGTAATGACCGATATCCTCAAAGGAAATGGGGCAGAAGCAACCGTGGGATCAATGGCCGAAGTTCATTATACCGGCTGGCTTTTCGACCCATCTGGCCCATTGAATAAAGGTAAGAAATTTGATAGCTCACGTGATCGTAGTGGCCCATTTTCATTTCTGTTGGGGGCGGGTCGGGTAATCAAGGGATGGGATAAGGGTGTTGTTGGGATGAAGATTGGTGGAAGACGGATATTGATTGTGCCCCCCTCTATGGCTTATGGCTCCACCGGTGCAGGAGGCGTAATCCCAGCGAATGCAACCTTAATCTTTGACATTGAACTCCTCAGCCTACGCCAAGGGCCGACGCACTAACCAACAAGACTCTGCATACACAGCAGCGAGTACGGCACGGTCACGGAAACCTCATGAAAATACACGAGTACCAAGCCAAGGAAATTCTACGTGGATTTGGTGTCTCTACACCCCTCGGAATCCCCTGCCATAACGTCGATCAAGCAGTATCTGCTGCAACCCAACTAGGTGGTAGTGCCTGGGTTGTCAAGGCACAGATACATGCAGGCGGTCGTGGCAAGGGTGGAGGGGTGAAGCTCGCGAAATCACTCGATGAAGTCGGTCAGATTGCTGCGAAGATGCTCGGCATGACCTTGATCACGCACCAGACGGGTGTGCAGGGACAAGTCATTCGAAGACTCCTGATCGAGCAAGGTGTCGATATCAAGAAGGAGCTCTATATCGGAATGGTGGTAGACCGTACTAACCAGCTGGTATGCCTGATGGCGAGTTCAGAGGGTGGGATGGACATCGAACAGGTCGCCGCCCACACCCCTGAAAAAATTCATAAAGTACTGATTAATCCACTGACAGGATTGGATGATCCGGATGCTGCCAATATCGCTCGCAAGATTGGTATTGCTGAATCTGCTATACCTGAGGCTCAATCCTTTCTGCAAAATTTATACCAAGCCTTTGATGAAACTGATGCATCACTGATTGAAATTAATCCATTGATAATCGACGGTGATAACCACGTCCTTGCGCTGGATGCAAAAATGAATTTCGACGATAACGCGTTATTTCGTCACCCCGAGATCGCCAGCTTGCGTGATCTGGACGAGGAGGACCCATCTGAGATCGAAGCATCCAAGTACGATCTCTCTTACATCTCCTTGGACGGCAATATCGGATGTCTAGTCAATGGCGCTGGCCTCGCGATGGCGACCATGGACATCATCAAGCTCTATGGTGGCAGTCCTGCTAACTTTCTAGATGTCGGCGGTGGCGCCACAGCTGAGAAGGTGGCAGAAGCCTTCAAGCTGATGCTGCATAACCCAAATCTTCAAGCCATCCTTATTAACATATTCGGCGGCATTATGAAGTGCGACGTCATTGCTGAGGGGGTGGTGGCAGCAGTTCGTGAAGTCAGACTCAGTGTTCCTCTAGTGGTCCGTCTTGAGGGTACCAATGTGGATCTCGGTAAGAGAATACTCTCTGAATCTGGGCTACCCATCATCTCAGCCAGCACTATGTCAGATGCTGCAGAAAAGGCCGTCACCGCAGCGAGGGGGGTCTAGATATGTCTATCTTGATTGATAAGAATACACGTGTAATGACTCAAGGCATGACCGGCAAGACAGGGCAGTTTCATACCCGCATGTGCCGAGACTATGCCAATGGAAAGAATTGTTTTGTTGCTGGAGTGAATCCTAAAAAACCCGGTGAGGATTTTGAAGGGATTCCGATCTATGCAACCGTTGCTGAGGCGAAGAAGGCCAGTGGAGCAACCGTCTCCGTAATTTATGTACCACCCCCATTCGCCGCAGCCGCGATTGATGAAGCGGTTGAGGCCAAAATGGATCTGATCATCTGCATCACTGAGGGGATCCCGGTACGAGATATGCTACGCACTCGATACAAGATGCAGGGACGAAAGACCCTCCTGATAGGGCCAAATTGTCCCGGAATCATCACGCCCGACGAGATCAAGATCGGAATCATGCCAGGCCATATTCATAAAAAAGGGCGCATCGGTGTGGTCTCTCGATCGGGCACTCTGACCTATGAAGCGGTATCTCAATTAATGGAGCAAGGACTAGGCCAATCGACTTGTATCGGTATCGGGGGTGACCCGATAAATGGATTGAAGCATCTTGATGTGATGCAACTCTTCAATAACGATGATGAGACCGATGCGGTTGTGATGGTAGGAGAGATCGGTGGTTCAGATGAGGAGGGCTGCGCACGCTGGGTCAAGGATCATATGCAAAAACCAGTGGTTGGATTCATCGCTGGTGTGACCGCTCCGGCGGGTAAGCGTATGGGTCATGCCGGTGCGATCATTTCCGGTGGCAAGGGGACGGCTGCGGAAAAGATTGCAGTGATGGAAGAGTGCGGGATTCGGGTGACGCGTAATCCTGCAGAGATGGGGAAACTACTCAGATCAATCTTGCCATAATCAGAGTCGTGTGATGACTGTCTTGAAATGACCCTGATCTCGATTATCTTTGCACTCCTTCTAGAACAATGGCGTCCGGCTCAGCGTTACAATCAGGCCGCATTACTAGTCTCATCCTACACCGACTTACTAGAGCGCCACTTCAATACTGGGGTCAGTCGTCATGGCATCGCGGCATGGTTTGCTGCAGTGACCCCACTTATTCTCATCACAGGATTGGTCTATTACCTTCTTCTGAATTTGAGCCCAGTCCTGGCCTGGATTTGGAATGTATTAGTTCTTTATTGCACCATGAGTCTTCGCCAGTTCAGTCGACCATTCGCAGAGATTAGCCAAGCACTGAAGGAAGGTGAACTGCCTCGTGCGCAAGAGTTACTGCGTCAATGGAGTGGATTACCCGCCGATGAGCTCAGTAGTAGCATGATTGCTCGGGTCGCGATTGAGCTGGGTCTGGTTCATTCGCACCGGTACCTGTTCGGCGTGATTGTATGTTTTGTTTTACTGCCTGGCCCGATGGGCGCGGTACTGTATCGTCTCGCAGACTTCCTGAGTGAGCGCTGGGAGAGTCATCCGGGAGATGGGTCAGGAGAGTTCGGTCAATTTGCTGCAAGTGCATTCAAGATTATAGACTGGTTACCTTCACGACTGACCGCGGGGAGCTTTGCCATCGCAGGTAACTTTGAGGATGCGGTTTATTGCTGGCGGGCACAGTCCGAATCATGGGCGAACCATTCACAGGGGATCATCCTTGCGAGTGGCGCAGGTGCACTGGGTGTTCGGTTAGGAGATTCGCTACAGGAGGCCGGTTCTGAACACTACCGGCCGGAATTAGGTATCGGAGAAGAGGCCGACAATGATTTTTTACAAAGTGCTACAGGCCTTATCTGGCGAGCACTGGTCTTATGGATAATTCTATTGTTGCTGATAGGAATTGCAAATTGGGCGGGATAGGGTTTAAGGTCAACCAGAGTTCCATTCTTTTGATCATCGCGATCATTATGACTTCAATGGTCGAGAGACTTTCATGAAACATTTAATCGTATTAGCCTTATGCTGCTACACATCGGCAGTGTTCGCTCAGAAGACCGGACAGTACTCTTCCACCCCACCCGGTTTATCCATCGCCGCCAAGGCATACATCCTTACTGATTTCCAGAGTGGGCAGACTCTTGCCAGCCTGAATATCCATGACCGTATTGAGCCCGCCTCTCTCACCAAACTGATGACGGCTCATGTTGTTTTCTCAGCCATCAAGCAGAAACGTATCACCCCCACTCAAAATGTACCTGTATCAGAACGCGCCTGGCAGACATCGGGGTCACGGATGTTCATCGAGCCCAGTCGACCAGTCACTGTCGACGAGTTGTTACGTGGGGTGATTATTCAGTCTGCCAATGATGCATCGATCGCACTGGCGGAGGTCATCGCAGGATCGGAGGATGCTTTCTCACAGATGATGAATAACGAGGCACAACGTATGGGCATGAAGAATACCCACTTCGCTAACGCCACGGGACTGCCTCACCCGAATCACTTTACGACCGTCTACGATCTGAGTTTACTGGCAGCGGCCACGATCCGAGACTTTCCTGAACACTACCCGATCTATTCAATTCGAGACTACACCTACAATAAGATTACCCAGCCCAATCGGAACCGCCTCCTCTGGCTTGATCCTAATGTAGACGGCCTCAAGACCGGTCACACTCAGGCCGCTGGCTACTGCCTGATCACTTCCGCAAAGCGTAATGAAAGGAGACTCATCTCTGTCGTGATGGGGGCCAGTTCCGACAATATGCGAGCCATGGAGAGCCAGAGACTGTTAAACCACGGATTCCAGTTCTACGATACCGTACGACTGTATCGAAAGGGGCAGGAGGTAACTACCATGCCTCTCTGGAAGGGCTCACAGAGCATTCTCAAGGCAGGATTCGGTCAGGATCTTTACTTCACTCTGCACAGAGGACAAAACGATAAAATGAAGGCCACGATGGAGTATCAGAAACCCCTCATCGCACCGATCAGTGCGGGGCAGCAAGTCGGATCAGTCAAGATTTCAATCGATGGAAAACTAATGTCCGAGTACCCTCTGGTGGCACTAGAGGGGGTGAGTATCGGCAACATTTTTGGCCGAACTTGGGATAGCATACGGCTTCTGCTTAACTAATATTGCAAACTAGCAATCTTCAAGGATTTAGTATGATCTATCTGAATGGCGAGTTCATGCCTATTGAGGAGGCCCGTATTCCAGTGCTGGACCGGGGTTTCATCTTCGGGGATGGCGTGTACGAAGTAATCCCGGTGTATTCACGAAGACCATTCCGTCTGGCAGATCATCTGAACCGGTTGCAGGATAGTCTCGACGGTATTCGTATCACAAACCCACACACCAATGACGAGTGGGCATCCCTGTTGAATCAGATCATCGCTGACAACGAGGGTGATGACCAGTATATCTATCTGCATATCACTCGCGGCGTTGCCAAGCGTGATCATGCCTTCCCCAAGGGGGTATTGCCGACGGTCTTCATCATGAGTAATCCACTCACGACTCCCCCAAAAGAACTTCTTGCCACCGGTGTCGATGCCATCACCGCGGTTGATAACCGCTGGCTGCGTTGCGATATCAAGGCGATCTCGCTACTACCGAATGTATTGCTAAGACAGATGGCGATCGATGTGGGTGCTGTTGAGACCATCCTGATTCGTGAGGGATTCATGACCGAGGGTGCTGCCAGTAATATCTTCGTGGTAAGGAGTAACTCTCTGATAGCCCCTCCCAAGAACCACTTGATGCTGCCCGGCATTACCTACGATATCGTACTGGAGTTAGCAGCTGCGAATGGCATCCCCTACGAGGTGAGGAAAGTCTCTGAGTATGAGATACGTAACTCACAGGAGCTACTGCTGACCTCATCGACCAAGGAGATCATGCCCATCAAACGTCTTGATGGTAAGGCTGTGGGTGATGGCGCCCCTGGAAGCATGTTCAAACGACTGTACCAACTCTACCAGACTTACAAGAATACGGTGATGCGTGGCGACACAAACAACAATTAATACGCAATCATCAATGCCATCTGAGCACGACATGACCGAGACAGACTCACTGATCGAGTACCCCTGCGAATTCCCCATTAAGATTATGGGTCGTTCAGATGTATTAGCGGATCAGATCTCTCTGAGTAATCAGAACGACCTAGTCCAACAGAGCCTATCTCAATCGGTATTGGTGATCGTAAAACGCCATGCCCCTGATTTCGATGATGCCGGTATGGCCATCAGGGTCAGTGGGGGGGGTAAGTACCTGAGTCTCACCTGCACCATCAATGCCGTTTCTCGGACTCAACTCGACGCACTCTACCGCGAGCTATGTGCCCACCCATCGGTGGTGATGGTTCTTTGAGCGGAGACAATCTGCCAAGATCTGAGGGTCTCTTGGGACAGCTTGCTGAGCCGCCATCATCAGAAAATAAATCCTTGAAATTGGAAGTCAGATACAGAGGAATGCTGAACTACCTTCCCACGTGGCAGGAGATGAAGGAATTCACCTCATCCCGTACCCAGAGCTCAACTGATGAGATCTGGCTGTTAGAGCACCCTCCGGTGTATACACAGGGGGTGGCTGGAAGGCCTGAGCACCTTCTGCATAACAATGGTATCGATGTAGTCCGGATTGATCGTGGAGGTCAGATCACCTACCACGGCCCCGGCCAGATCATCGCCTACCTGCTCCTGGATATGCGCCGTTATAATCTCGGTGTACGTGAACTGGTCAGGAGAATGGAGGGCTCCGTGATAGACTTACTGAAGGACTATCACATCAGCGCAGAAGGCCGCACCGATGCCCCGGGTGTGTACGTGAACGGCGCTAAGATCGCTGCACTGGGCCTGAAAATAAAGAATGGATGCTGCTACCACGGACTATCGTTGAACGTGCACATGGACCTGACTCCATTCAGCATGATTAACCCTTGCGGGTATCCAGGACTGAAGGTGACTCAGACCCATGACCTCGGAATTACAGATGGAATTGAGGTATTAAGTCGCAGTCTCGCAGAAAAATTACAAACACGAATCATAGAAGGCAAGAATGACCACTGAGACACGCCAGAAGGGTGCAGACAAGACTGCGCGTAACCCAATCAAGATCATTCCACAAACGGAGGTACTACGTAAACCGTCGTGGATACGTGTTCGATCCTCGAACAGCAAGGAGTTCTACGAGGTCAAGCGTATCTTGCGAGAGCAGAAACTCCACACCGTGTGCGAAGAGGCCTCCTGTCCCAATATCGGGGAATGCTTCGGAAAGGGAACAGCCACATTCATGATCCTGGGTGATCTCTGCACCCGCCGATGCCCCTTCTGCGATGTGGCCCACGGAAAACCGAGACCACCCGATCCTGATGAACCGCTCCACTTAGCGCAATCGATCGCTGCTATGCGTCTCAAGTATGTCGTCATCACGAGTGTCGATCGTGATGATCTGAGAGATGGGGGTGCTCAGCATTTTGTGGACTGCATCAGACAGGTTCGTGAGCACTCTCCCCAAACAAAGATCGAGATACTGGTACCGGATTTCCGTGGCAGACTGGACGTTGCTCTGGAAAAATTATCTGCATTCCCACCGGATGTACTGAACCATAACCTCGAGACCGTACCACGCCTCTATAAGCAGTGCAGACCCGGCGCGGATTACGCCCACTCTCTCAAGCTGCTACAAGACTTTAAGGCACGTTTTCCATCCATCCCCACTAAGTCTGGATTGATGCTAGGTCTCGGTGAAACAGATGAAGAAATTCTTGAGGTACTGAGTGATCTACGTAAGCACTCTGTCGAGATGCTCACCATCGGTCAGTACCTGCAACCCAGTAATGGCCACCTACCGGTACTGAGGTATGTGACGCCGGATGGTTTTAAGGAGTTCGAACGTGCTGCCATCGAGATGGGTTTCAGCCATGCGGCATGTGGTCCGATGGTTCGTTCGAGCTACCATGCAGACCAGCAAGCCCATGAATCGGGTCTAGTCTAATTCAATTGGGGCATAGGGTGACGCATCTAAATAACCGACTCAAAAGACCGGTCTGTGCGTCAGGAATTCTTCTCTTTCTACTCCTCCTCTCATCCCACGTCTACTCAGCAGGTATCGGTAGCCTCTCCAATGAAGAGGCCCTTGATAGTCTGAAACAGGTACTCAACCAGAGCGTTATCACCGCGACGAGCAAGTTGACCACAGGGAATGGATTTCTTGGTAATGCAGGGGTCAAGATTCCATTACCCAGATCATTGCAAAAGGCAGAGGGGGTGATGCGTAGCTTCGGAATGAAGAAGCAGGCAGACTCATTAATCATCGCCATGAACCGTACCGCAACTGCAGCAGCACCTGAGGCCATGATCCTGATGGAAGATGCCGTGAAGAGAATGACCGTTGAAGATGCCAAGGGAATTCTGAATGGGAATGATGATGCTGCTACACAGTACTTCCGGGAGGCCACCTCTGTCGCCCTTGCTGAGAAACTCCTACCCATCGTAAGAAAAGAAATCGCTCAGACGGGCCTTCTGAATCAGCTCAATGATTTTATGCGTAGGGGAGAGAAGTTAGGTCTGGTGACGGATTTGGATCCGGATGTCGAGACGTACCTGACACAAAAAATTCTAGAGGGTTACTACCTCATGATGGCGGAAGAGGAACGTGCCATCCGAAAAGACCCGATCGGTCAGGGGAATAAACTGCTGCAAGATGTATTCAGGGGACTCAGGTAAAGATTGAATTAAGCTCTTCCGCCGCCCGTAGTCGAGATCAACCTCACTTAACGACCCTCCTCCCATCCTCTACCAATTCCGTAGCAATCCACTCGGTCAATTCTCCGGTCAAACGATCAACCGCCACGGTGAGGGCATGGACCGCTCCTGTGGCGTCGGGCTGAGTGGTCTCTTGATCGATGCTGAAGTTGCGCTGAGCGAGTAACTGTCGGCCCCCTCTCGATACCAGGTTGGCTCGAAACCTGACCACCACCCTGCTCTGATCAGGTGTATCAAATACCTGAGAAAACTCTTCTAATCCGATCCGTAGAATATAATCCGCACGAACGCCATCCCCCGCACCCAGAACTGCATTCTGGGTCACACTCGCGAGATGACTTCTGACTCGGTGGGTGATCAGTGCTGCCGGGGAGGCCGCCCACCGGCTATTGGCATATCCATGTGATTGAGATGGATCATGATAGGCAAGACGATACTGAATCGATTGACTATCCAACCAGGGTGGGGATACCGCATCCGCCACCATCAGGCTTACCCATGTCGGCATCCGAACGATTGAAGAGGAATCTTCCGAGCGGATTAGACCCAGGTCATACACCGTGGACGATGTCCTAGACTGGAGAGTGGCCGAGCAACCTGTAATCAGGATGGTCAAGACTAAAATAGTTTTTTTTATTTTCATTTTGTTAGATCCTGGGGTGTGACAAAACCATTCTCTCCTGGTCCTGGCTGGGTTGGCACTCTGCCGAACAGAAGGCTACGTGGCTGTTCCTCCAACTGCAACAGAACTCGGTCTGCGCTACGAGCGCTGCGCGAAATTCCGTGACTCGCATCACGAATCTTGGGAAGTGTTTCTGACAACTCTTCTGCGGTGTCTGACAGGCTGTCAATGATCCCTCCCTGTTGGTTCATCTTGGTCACAATCAGATTCAGATCGGTCATCAATTGGCCGGTCCTCTTCAGCGTAACGCTGGCCTCTTCCGCCAGTTTCGGCAGAGCCTTAAGGCCCGGCTGAATCTGACTGGCGATACTATCAAGATGCCCACTTGCACCCTCTACATTACTCAGAATGTTAGAGATGCGTGACTGGTTCTTATCATCTAGCAATGCATTCAAGCGATCTGCCAGCTCGTTTGCATTACTCAGAAAGTGTTGCCCGGAATTGGTAATGTTATCCAGTGCAGAAGGCCTCATTGGAATCCTTGCCTGCTGATCATGACTGCTCTCGAGACGTTGGGTAGAATTTCCGTCATCATTTAACTGTATGAACGCAAGACCGGTCAGCCCTTGGTAACCGAGTTGTGCATAGGTATTTTTAGTCAGAGGGATATCCCGATCCACTGCCACACGGACGAGAATGATGCTCGCATTTTTAGGGTCTAGCCGAATATCCTCGACCTTGCCCACGCTGACCCCCCGGTAACGGACCGCAGCCTGAGGATTGAGACCTGTGACTGGGACCTCGGACACCAACAGGTACCGGTCACGCTTCACGGTCTCACCACCGAACCAGACCGCGACAGATATCACTGCCAAGGTCAGAAGTATTACGAAAAGGCCCGCTGCCAGGGCATGGGAACGGTTCTCCATGACTCCTCCTTATAAGATATATCCATTACTACCTAACGCCTTCTTACCACGATCGCCGAGAAAGAACTTAGTGATGAATGGGTGTTTTGTACTCATGACCTCTTGCAAGTTACCCAGTGCCAAGAGACGCTGATCGGCCAGCACGGCCACTCGATCAGAAAGTGCCGCCAAGGTGTCTAGGTCATGAGTCGCCATCACAATGGTCAGTGTTAACTCTCTTCGTAGAGCCTGAATCAAGTTCACGAATCCTTCACTCAGAACCGGGTCCAGACCTGATGTCGGTTCATCCAAAAATAGTAATTCAGGGTTAAGGGCCATCGCCCTCGCCAGCGCAATACGCTTAATCATCCCGCCGGAGAGTTCGGCCGGCATCTTGTTCGCATGCTGAGAACCAATCTCCACCATCTCGAGCTTGAGCATCACTAGGTCACGTACCATCGTCTCGTTTAAGGTGTGTAGCTCTCTCATCGGTAGTGCGATATTGTCAAAGACAGATAACGCACTGAACAAAGCCCCCTTCTGAAAGAGTACCCCGCAACGGTTACGAATTTGTTGCAATTCGCTACGGTCGGACTTATGTACCGACTGACCAAAGATCCGGACTGAACCCTGTGATGGCATCTCCAGACCGAGCATCTGTCTCAGCAAGACCGTCTTACCGCTGCCGGAACTCCCGACCAATCCCAGAACCTCCCCCCTCTTCACAGAGAGGTTAATATCCTCATGGATCACATGACTGCCAAATCGGCTATGAAGATCCTCGACCTCAACAGCATTAACTCCACTCGTCGTCATAACATCCACCTACCGGATACCCACATCGGAGAAGATGACCGCAAAGATTGCATCGATGATGATGACCACCGTGATCGCGGTCACCACTGAATTGGTTGTACCGATACCCAGACTCTCTGTGTCAGACTTGATCCTCAAACCAAAATGACATGCGATGAGTGCGATGATCATTCCGCAGACTACACCCTTACTAAGCCCGAGCCATAAATTGGCGAGTGGGACAGCGTCGGGTAGGTTGTGCAGAAAGAATTGATAGCTTAGCCCTAACTGTAGTTCAGCAACAACCATACCCCCCATCAAAGCGATTGCACTGGTCCACATCACCACCAACGGCATCGCGATACCAAGGCCAATCACCTTCGGCAGAACCAGCCTCAGACTGTGAGGGATTCCCATCACGGTCAATGCATCAAGCTCCTCGTTCACCCTCATCACACCCAACTGCGCGGTCATGGAGGATCCTGAACGGCCCGCCACCAGGATTGCAGCCAGCATCGGACCCAGCTCTCGGATGATGCTCATCCCCAGGATATTAATGATGAAGATATCCGCACCGAACATCTGTAACTGCTTGGAGGAGAGGTAGCTCAGAACCACCCCAATCAGAAATCCCACCAGTGCAGTAATCCCCAGTGCCTGTGCACCGGTTCGAAATAGATTGGCAGAGATCTCTCGCCAGGGGATGCGTGCTGGGTGAGCAATCAGGTACTTCATATCCAGCAGTAACTGTCCAGCCAGGATGACGATACTGGTCAGGTGCTCCCACAACAGAATTGCACCTCCCCCTATCCTCACAGCGATCCATAGGGGCTCCCTTGCGGGGAGAGATGGGAGTGGGGGAGCCTTTCCTAGTCGACTAAATAATCGCTCTTGATCCGGCCTGATCGACAGATACTCTGGTCGAGAGCCCCCCCAGGAACGCCACAAGAGAACCGCCCCCACATCATCCATCTGATCGATCTTGGTCAGGTCCCAATGAAGATTAGGGTCAGACGCGTAGGATGCCAGTTCGTCGGATAGATCACCCATCCTTCGACCAAGAGCTGACAATGTACAACTACCGGTCAGGAGTAGGCATGCCTCACCCCCTTGCCCGGTGGTCCGGCTGATTTGCATTGATGACTGAATGGGCTCTCTCTCTGACATCGGGATGGAGGATGCCTTTATTGAAACAGAGAACATGTTGCAGATGCGGCCTAGTTTAGCCTAGTCTGCTCATTATAGTGGTGGACTCTAACTGGTGGAAGGTCCACTCCCGACAAGTCGTCAATGGTTATGACGTATCGTCTTAGACTGAGAGCGCGTGGATGGGGTCGTTACGCGAATCTGATAGGACGCGTGGCAGGCGACACACTTACCCATGGAATTGCTTAGTTGCTTCAGTGTGTGCTTGGGATTCTTCAGTGACTCCGCATCAGCGGCGATCTGATCAAAGTCCCTATGCAATGACATGCCCATCTGCATGAACCCCTGAGGAAGGATCGCCTTCATATGATCCTCACCCTTGTGAGGCATCCCCGTCCCTAGAGGGCGCATGATCCGCTACAGAAGCCATATCCTCCCTGGTGAGTGCTGACAGTATTCCCTGAGTCCCTGCGAGTAATGCTCTCATCTCGGTGAGGATGTGGTCTCTCTGCATCTCGTTCATAGGTAAGGAGCGACGTGTATCGATCTCTCCGGCAGTGGCCGAGATTGAGATGAGGAGCAATGACATGGTAAGCATCTTCTTCAAGTGAACACCCGGAGTATCTACACTGATAAATGATGGGAAGGCCAGCACTCTATTACAGTCGGACCTGACGTTATTCAATCGGAAGGCCAGCCCCCTTCCACTCTGGCCAGCCCTCACGGTAGTAATGAACCTGACTCCACCCCCACAAGACCGCCCTTTCGCTCGCAATCGAGCTTCCCTTACAGTAAATCCCGTTACAGTAGAAGACTACCCCATGATCCTTCTTAACCAGACCGATCAGATTCTCCTGGGTGAATCTCTCTCCACTCACTGGTAAGTTTTTTGAGCCGGGTATATGGCCATTATTGAAGTCCTCAACCCTCCTCACATCAATGAAAATAAGCCCCTGATCATGAAGGCTCTTGGCCGCTAGGGTGCCGATGGTAGTCGCCCCATCGACCCTCTCTCTGACCTCATCTGCGGCAAAGACTGAGCCGCCTATAAATAGTATAGCCAAGGATGACAGCAAGTATCTCTTCATTTCATACGCCCAAGGCCGGATATCATTATCTCCAATCTCGTCATAGTAGAACCGGTTCGGTTTTCTGATCAAGCGGTCGACTCAGACCTGACAGAAGGGTCATCATGACCTGGTCTGCTTAAATTATGCGGTTTTTAGTCTATGCTTCATTAAAGATTAAAATCCTTACGTCATAGACTCAGATTCAGATAACCGATAGAAATCCTTGAACTCCTGATCAAGATGGTCACACTCCGTCCGTATGTATTCGTATTCCTCACGGTCTTCTTGTTCATATCATGCCACATGATCGGCTGGCAGAGGACAAGATACTTCATGGCAATCACGTGGATGGCCGCTCTGATCTGCGAGCTCTCGTCCACACGTTTTGGTATCCCTCTGGCGAATTACTTGGGCTGGGCTACGGTCAGCCTTCTGGTACTGATGGCATACCCCCCTCTCGATCAAAGGCTGCCCCAAAAGGCTGCCCCAAAAGGCTGCCCCATCCCCCGAACCGGTCCGGGGTATGTTCTGCTCGGTTGCGGACTCTACTACAGCGTTCTGATCTTTAATCTCGGGGTTACATTCTGGATCAAAGAGCCACAACAAGGGATGGTCGGGATCATGATTTATATCCCGATCACCATCCTTCTGATTCTGCGTCTGTTAGGACGACTGCTGCCAGCCTCGTCCAAGATCTTCAGAAGTGACCCTAGACTCATACGGTAGCGTTAAAGGCTCATGCTATAGTGCAGGTCGGGCATGAGGCCCTCCGATCCATCAGAGGACCTCCGATGGCAGATTGTATTGATTGGGATGGAAGATATGAACGCCAAGATTCTTGCATTTGTGCTGATTGGATTTCTCCTTCTTGGCGCATTTAAACTGAAGGTGATACTGACCGAACACTTTCTGAAGGCGCGTGCTGTTGAGATTCAGGAGGAGGAGGTGACCCAGGACTGCGGCAACCTTCCACAGGCCATCGCTGAGGATATCAAGAACTGCAACTAGATGGCTCGGTGTCAGAGATGGGAGGTTGTGATCTCATTCTGACCAGTTCAATGGTGTACCCTGTAGGACCAAATACAGAACAAGGAGATTCTTAATGAGAGTGGCTGGATTTATGATGGTCTTGGTACTCCTTGCAGGTTGCAGTCCGTCCACCATCACAGACCAATGCCTACGCAAAGAGTTATTCTCAAAGTGTATGGACCTATCCCCAGATGATCCTGGGAGTGCTGTCTACAAGAGCCATGAGGAGTTGGTAACGTACTGCGCAAATGCATCCCTCTCAAGAAGCTCTCGACCCCCAGAACAGGTCAAGCCTGAGTGCTCTGCATCATGACCCAAAAATCCAGCCGGCCCCAATAAGGGGTCGCATCTAGGGCTTTTTGCAGGCGGTCCTCCACAAAAAATCACCGTAACTACCCGGTGAGACCGGCTCCCAGTTGCGGGACTGATGGTCGGTATGAACCAGCTCACCCCTCCCCATATTGCCAGAATATAGATTGATACGGAGTGTCCTCATCTGCTTATCCTTGCACTCGTACTCTTGTTGTTTTCTCATCGACAAAAAGGATTTCCCACCGGTGGCATTGGTAGACTTAAAGTCACCCATTTCGGACATGATGACCTTGCTCCCGATCCTCTGAATGGTTGCCGGGTCGGCGTAGATGGTGATGCTCTTATCGCTACCGATCTCAACCAGTTCCGCCATCGAGTGGCTACTGATACCGGTCAAAAGAGCCATCAGAATGATTCGATACATAAACACCCCAGATCTATTGATTTAAACGTTTCAATGCATTCACAGCATTGACATCACCACTTGCAGCCGCCAACCGAAACCATTTCACGGCCTCTTTCACATCCTTATCGACCCCATGACCGTTCAGGTACATTGATCCGAGACTCGTCTGTCCGTACTTATCTCCCTTTATTGCGGACTGGCGGAATAATCTTGCTGCCTCTGGGTAGTTCCGTGTCACACCATCCCCATTAAAATGCATCGCTCCGAGGTTATTAAATGCGCTGGTATTGCCCTGTGATGATGCCAAGAGTAACCACTTCATCGCGTCCGGATAGCTGCGTGTCGTGCCCTCCCCCTTCAGATACATCATACCGAGCATGGCCTGTGCATCTGAATTCCCTTGTTCAGCGAGCGGCCTGAATAGCCTGATCGCTTGCACGTAAACGCTCTTGTTATAGGCATCACCCGCGTCATCGATCGGGGCTGCTGCCACACCGACGGTGGCGAGAATTAATGGAATCATCAGTGAGAGGGACGCGATGCCAGCACTCAGTCGTTTCATATTGGACATTATTTCTCTATTTTTTAGATGAAGATACCGAGCATTCTGATCAGAATTAATTCTGTTGTTAGGATAACTCAATCACGAGAGACTGATAAGTATAACCATGGCCTGACTAAAGGGGTTTTGATCCGGACTTACAGTACCAGACCCTAACCCACATCATGGCCGTGACCACCACTCCACTCGCGCCAACCCCCAATCAGCGGAAAATACAGGCCGATCATGACAGGACGCCGATCAGTCCGCCTCATGATTGCGGAATAACGATCCATCTGCTCACGGTATCGTTCCTGCTCACGGTCAAGAAACTCTTCCAGATCAGATCCGGTATGGCTGCTAGTCTTGTAATCCACGATCCAGCGATTTCCATCCTTATCGAGGAAGGTCCGGTCGATCACCAGATCCATCCTCCTTCCATCAATCAATCCGGTCAAACGGAGTTCATTCTGTGCTTCGCTCTGAGGACCAAATAGCCATCTCCCACGTGGGTCAGTAATGGAGTACTTGATTGATGTGATTACACGGCCGATCGCAATCTCGAGATCATCTCCACTGACCCCGCATTCAATCAGGTTCTGTTTAAAGGTATCCTTAAGATGATCCAATCGTGATACGCTCCAACCCTCCAAACGATCCTCTGCAATCCTCTCGAGCCAACGGTGGACCACGCTCCCTGCATGACGTGCTGCCTCACCCGCCCATGAATACTCGACTTTATTCTGGGAGGAACTTATCTCTGTCGGTGGCGCCCATTCAACCGGATCGGGTGGGGTTGGTAATTTCCATCCGGATGAAAGACGTCTTAACGATTGATCGATCAATCCGCCCCTTGACGTAGTCTCTTCTGAGGATATTTTTTTCACCCTCTCAGGGTCTGAGATCGACTCCTCATAATATCTCGATGATACAGGCCAGATCTTACTCAGCAACGACTTACGGGGAGGTGCTTTCAGAACGACTCCATCTTGATCACGACCGAGGGGGGCGCTACCGAGTAGGTGTAACCTCCTCCTCGCACGTGTCGATGCAACATAGATTAAACGCTGATCCTCAAAGTGAGATTTATCCGAGTCCAGCTTCTCAATCCATGAGTAGATCGGGTCGCCCGTTAACCCTGTCTCCTGGATCGGCGCCATCAAGAGATCGGAGCCCTCCCCCTCTAAATCCTGTCTGTCACTTGATCTTGGGATCTCCATCCACATGAATAACTTCTTCTCATTATTGCGAGAGAGTCGACCCAGCCCGGGCACGATCACATGATCGAACTCAAGACCCTTGGACTTGTGAATGGTCATGATCTGGAGATTCTCGGGGGCACCCAGATCGGGGAGTGCGAAGAGTTTCTCCAGCCCCCTCTCGAAGAGACTTAAGTCGGGAATGGATCCGGTCTCTTCATTCGATTCAAGATAGTCGAGATAGCTCTTCGCATCAGCCAAGTCCGTGGCATCGGTCACACAGGCAGGCCCCCCGACCAAGGTCCATGCACCTTCAACCATAGACCGTAGAGAGGATCGGTACCGGTTGGCGATACATCCTCCCATGACCACTCTCAGACGTTGTAGCCGGGCACGTCCATCGGCAGAAATTCTTGAGAGAATGTCCTCATCATTGATGAGCTCCCACAAGGTCGGTGGTGGAACGAATAACTTTGGATTAGATGGGTCTGCTGCAATTAGATGCAGATCCGCAATCTTGAGCCCACACCAGGGCGCCCTCATCACAGCAAGCCATGCCATCCGGTCTGCCGGGTGGATGATTGCACGGGTCAGTGAAGCCAGGTCTTGTACAACCGGTCGATGACCAAGACCTTCAATCTCGATCGCACGGAAACGTATCCCAGCCTCGTTAAGATGTATGAGGATCTCTCTCAAGTGTCCCCTACTTCGAACCAGGATTGCAGTGGTTGATTCAGGCTCATCACTTTGCAAGTTACGGATGATCTGAACTATACGTTCTGCCTCTGAGAAGTGATCATCATCGAAGAAGGGATGGATATGGACCGCACTTCCGGGGAGTCTTTCATGGGTCGCGGTAGAGGGGGTGTATGGGACCGCACCTGAAGAGATATCCTCACGTTCCGGCATCACCTCTGAAAAGGTCTGGTTCACCCAATCGACGATACCCCCCTGTGATCGGAAGTTAGCACTGAGAGAGACCGGTCTGAGTGATAGATTACCGATCCCATTCTCACGTGCACGCAAGAAGAGTCCTACCTCGGCCTCTCTGAACCGGTAGATCGATTGCATCGGATCCCCAACCACGAATAAGGTTCGGCCATCACCCTCCTCCCAACCCGCGGTCAGTCTCGATAAGAGTTCGTACTGGCTGATCGATGTATCCTGGAACTCATCGATGAGTAGATGACGGATACGATAATCGAGTGCAAGCGCGAGATCGGTCGGCTCGTCAGGACTCCCCAGAGCCATCAATGCGGCCTGAGAGACCTCGGTAAAGTCGACCCGACCACGTGATTGAAATACGATCTTAAGATGGGCAACCGCGTGAGGCATTAAACGTGTGATCGAGCCGAGCACCTCCCACTGACTGTCGGTGTAAGAAGGTGGCGGTAGCGACCGTAATTGGTTGAGAGACTGTCTTAGTAAATCATTCCCACCCATCTCACCGATCATCACCGTCAAACGGTCCTTCCACAACCTGGACACTTCCTTCTCAGACTTACTCGTTCCGGGTGGGAAACCGATCTTAATATCGATCTGCTTACGCCAACTTCCCTCCCCTGTCAGTAGGAGCTCTGCAAGACCACACCACCGAACGAGGTCAGACTCCTGACTCCCCGGGGTCTGGGCCATCCCATCACATCCGAGTATCGGTGAGGCTCTACTGGATGAGGATAGATTGGCCACTGCATAACGAGTAATCTCAATCAATTCTCTAGAGTCATGAGTGCCGTACAGACTCAATACCCGTTCCATCGCATCCCTTCGTGTTATCTTCAGGGATGACTCCAGATCATCCCGATTCCTTCCATGGATATGCCTCAGCCAGTGGTCTCGACGGGAGAGTATGTCCACCATCAATCTCTCAAGACGGGATACATCATTATCAAGGTGATCGAGAACCCTCTCGACATCCTTCGCTAGAGAATCACGGCTCTCGACCAGACCGATGAGCGATCGAGAGGCCTCGAGATAGAGCTCTCCAGCATCCTCAACGATCTCGGGCTGAGAGCCGAATCTTGATAACATCGGCATCTGGTTGGTCAGTCCTGCGCATAACGAGTCGATGGTCTGTACCCTAATCCTCCCTGAATTCTCAGTAATCTGCCACCCCTCCTGGAGATCCCTCTTCAAGACCGATCTGGCCAGTTCTTGGGTACGGCGGTCATGATCATTTAAGGGGTCCCGATCGACCTGGTCGAGTGCTGACAGGATCCTCTTTCGCATCTCGGATGCGGCCTTGCGGGTGAATGTAATGGCGACCACCTCCTCAGGTGAATCGACCTGATTCAGAAGCATCAGATAACGCTGGATCAGTAGACCCGTCTTGCCCGAACCTGCAGGGGCTTGAACGATGAATGAGTGGCCCGGGTCGAGTGCCCTCATCCTCTCTTCAATGTCTGGGACAGGAGTGTCGATCAAGATACTTCTCCTTCATCGGGGAGGGTATCCCCGCTACGTTCGTAGATACGGCAGAGTGGCTGGATATCGCAGTAACGACAGGTCAGATCTCCTCGAATCGGATTCACTTCAGACTCTCCCCGATAGAAGCTCTCCGCAAGATGGGTGAGTCTCCCGCTCCATGAATTGATGAGATACTCCCAGGACTCGTAACGATCACTCAGACGAGATTCTGAGAGTGACTTCACTCCAGGGAGTAAGTCATTATCGCGCGCGATCGCGGTGAATTGCATGTCACCCCTCCTGACCTGTGCGAATGCAACCGCAACCGCATCCGGCTCGGTGGTGATGAGGTATAACGGTATCTGAGGCTCCTCCGGTCGATCGCCCACCAGACTCTCTACAGAGGGGGAACGTGACTTGTAATCGATCACGATACGACGCCCATCAGACATTTCATCCACCCGATCGAGACGCGTCTCCAGAACCAATCCACCGATCTCGATTTGATGACTCTGCTCACTCTCAATCACTGTGAAATCCTCTCGAGATCTATCTACCTCGAGCCAGTCACGGACTAGAGTCATGAGACGTCGGGTCTCAATCTCAGAGAACTGCTTGCCCAGTGTCTGAGGTCGCCCTCGTCTGATCTGACCGATCGCATCGGTTGAGAACTTTCTTAATAAAGTGTCCAGGCCATCAGGACTGATCTTGAGCAACTCTTGCCTGCTCTTAATGGTCTTCCAGACCTGGGATAGGACACGGTGTAGCATCGTCCCACGCTCACGAGAATCGAATCCGGTATGGGTGCTTTGTAATCCCTTAGCACCGAGACGGTGGACCGCCATCGCACGAAAATTACAGAGAGATTGATCCTTAATCACAGCGGTCCCACCCCTGATCGGGTACGGGTCCTGATCAATCACAGGTAATTGAGTATCCGGAGAATGCTCGATCAGACCCGATCTGTGAACTCTCTCTCGGTAACTCGGGTAGTCGGCCGTCTGTATCTCCGCAGTCAGTCCCTGACTGATGTGCTTGATGAGTGGGCTCATCATGAGATCCTGCCCCCCCCTCTCAGGGCTACTCATTGGATGACTTAAGACCACCTCATCCGCATTACATAACCAGTCAGAGGTGATCCGTCTTGCAAGTTCTAGGGACTCGTTGGATGAAGCCTGTGGCATCCTTGATGATCGTTGCAACTCGATCGGGAGGAATGGATTGATCCGTGCTGGCTGGGGCCATACATCATCCGACAGGCCCATCACCCAGAGATGATCAAATTCCATCCCTGCAGCCTCGAATACGCCGAGTATCTGGACCGGTGCATCATCAGTCTCTGGCTGAAAGAGCGTTTCTGCGGCCATCCTTCTTAGACGTGAGACCGATTCCCCATAACGGATCCGGGTGATCACACGGTCGAGTGATGCGAACTCTGATAGAAGCTCATGCCATCTCTTGAGTGCCTGGTACTCGTACGAGTTAAGTGGTCTATCACCGGGAAATCCCGCAGTCTGAAGTAGGGTCGAGATAGCCTTGGCCATTAACGAGGGGGGACTCGAGCCCCTCAGGCAGTCGTGACGGAGTTTAGACAGATCGGATAGACATCCCCTCAGGACTGGGCAGTAGGACCCCTCACGGTCGATCATCCCCTTTAACTGATCGAAGGTCATGACCGGATCTGCGTAATGTCGTAGCTCAGAATCGAGACGGGCTCGATCAGTCATCTCGACCTCAGCACCTGCGATGAAGGGGGATCTGGACAAGATGCTGGCACGCTCAAATTCGATCTCTCGACCGATCATCTCGAGTATTAGGATTGCAGTGCTAACGATCGGGTGGTCTGTCAGAGGGCTGCCGAGCGATATATTAAAGGGCATCCTGACCTGAGCATCCTCACTCATCAGATGACTCACGTCCGGATTCATCACGGACCCGAATGTGCGAAGTATTGTGCTACGTCGTTTTGCTAAGTCTGGGACCACGATACCGATACGGGCCGATGGATGACTCTCAATCCTTGATCTGGACCAGATGGCAGAGCGGAGGATCTCATCGCCACTGTCAATGCATGAAACCCTCTCAACCCGTCCATGGTGGAGTCTCATCTGTGAATACGATCTTCCGATCAAGACCTGGCAACCCGTCCCCTCAATCGTGCTGAGTAACGTGAGCTGCTGTGGGGTGACAATATCAAAGCCGTAGCAAATCAGGGTCAAGGGGGGTTGGAACTTTGACTCCCGACAGAGATGAGAGACCTCATCACACAGACGGGCAGAGTCTATTTGATTCTTGAGTTGGGTACTCCGTAGGTAGTATTTCGACCACTCCCTAAATGCCCGCCCATCCTCATTCACCGGAAAACTGTTAATTTGAGGAAGCATCTGCCACGAGTGCGCCATGTCCCAGGCGTCAGAGGCCAACTTCGCAGTCTCTGCAACAGCGAGTAAGTTGATCCCAGAACGTCGGATAGCATCCTCCCAGATGACTTGCTCTTGGAATGCGGTGATCAGGGCCGGCAGACCTGTCACCCCTCCCGAGTAGAAGGCCTCTTGGTAGGTACGTTCGATGAATGCTGAGATGGGGAGGATATCGGCCGTATCCCAGACATCACGCCCGCCCTCGATCTGGAATGCATCAAAATCGGATTTGAGGGAGTGAGAGAGCCGTCTGTTCGGTGTGACGACGGTGACGCGGGCGTTCAGTCCGTGTGAGAGATGGACAAAGACATCGGCTGGGGTGATATGCAAGTATTTCGGTGTGGTCGACATGCCGATCAGCAGGCTACCAGCAAATCAGATCAGCGTTCGAGCTTGTCCAGCTTACCGGTTGTAATCTTGGCCCACTCGTCCGCATCAGGGGGTGCATCCTTCTTCTCGATGATGGGTCCCCAGACCTTGGATAGGTCTGCATTGAGTGAGATGAAGCTCTGCTGATTATCCGGCACATCATCCTCCGCAAAAATAGCCTCGACCGGGCACTCTGCAACACAGAGCGTGCAATCAATACACTCATCCGGATCAATCACCAGGAAGTTGGGCCCTTCACGGAAGCAGTCTACCGGACAGACGTCTACGCAGTCAGTGTACTTGCACTTGATACAGTTCTCAGTCACTACATAAGTCATGTCAGCTCTTCCTTGCGGGTCTCTTGATTAATTCGTTATTTTACCAGAAATTTTATGGACGCCGCTAGGGCTGAATGGCCAAGACCCGGTGGTGATGCAGATCCGACCCTCTCAACAAGGACCCGGACAGAGGTCCCATGGTCAAGTATCCGGCCAGATTATCCGAACCTATGATGGGATCGACCGGCTCAGAATCATATACGGCGAAACGACGTAATGGCAGCTTCAATGGGCTGCTTAAACAACACCGAAAGAAGGTGCGCACGATCACTCCGGACAACGGCAAGGAATTCGCCGGGCACGAAGAGATCGACAGCAAGTTGAAGGCTGATTTCTACTTTGCTCACCCCTATTCATCATGGGAGCGCGGATTGAACGAGAACAGCAATGGACTACTGCGACAGTATTTCCCCAAAGGCATGGATTTGACCGAGATCACGGATGAACAGGTGCAGATGGCGGCAGAACGACTCAATCATCGCCCACGAAAAGTGCTTGGGTTTAGAACGCCTCATGAGGTATTCTTTGAAGTGAAAGTTCTTTACACTAGGCAACCACTGGAAGTTGCGCTTCTAAATTGAATCCGCCTATGTTGAAATACTAAGGTGCGATACACATTCAATTAAGAGATAATCTATAGCATAATGCT
>Ga0208960_1000061_pt1 | contig 53205 bp, 47 predicted proteins | sample GreLakmeON33MSRF_FD_187703 | JGI IMG/M metagenome (GOLD analysis project Ga0208960, IMG submission 187703) | Freshwater lentic microbial communities from great Laurentian Lakes, MI, USA - Great Lakes metaG ON33MSRF (SPAdes) | ecosystem: Environmental > Aquatic > Freshwater > Lake | place: Great... | reverse complement strand
CCGATATCCTCTTCCACGTCCGGACGGATGACCGCCTCGGGCATGAAGGACAGGCGCATGTTGTCGAAGGAAGCCGCGAAGCACGTGGCCTCGTCGGTCTTGACCTTAGCGGCGCCCAAGCGGGCGAGCAGCGCCTGCGTGGCGGCGGGATGGGTGCGTACGGGAGTCGTCACGCCCCTAACAAACACCCTTAGGCGATTTCCGCAAGCCACGCCGTGGCCTCAGCATCGGATGGCATGCGCCAATCCCCGCGGGGCGAGAGGGCGACCGAGCCGACCTTGGGGCCATCGGGCATGACCGAACGCTTATACTGCTGGCTGAAGAAACGGGTTAGGAACGTCCGGAGCCAGTGGCGAATCTCCGTGTGGTCGTATTTACCCGTGAAGGCATGTTCGGCGAGCCAGAGCACCTTAGCCGGGCGGAAGCCGTTGCGAATCACGTGGTACAGGAAGAAGTCGTGCAACTCGTACGGTCCAACAATCGCTTCCGTCTGTTGGGAACTTTCGCCGTCGGCTCCGGGGGGCAGGAGCTCGGGGCTGACCGGGGTGGCCACGATATCCTCGAGTAAAGCGCGTTCAGGGCCGACGTGGCGGGCGTGGGCGGCCCAGGAGACTAGGTGACGCACCAGCGTCTTGGGGACGCCGATGTTCACGTGGTACATCGAGATATGGTCGGCGTTAAAGGTGCACCAGCCGAGCGCGGCTTCGGAAAGGTCGCCGGTACCGACGACGAAGCCGCCGACTTGGTTCGCGACGTCCATGAGTACCTGGGTGCGTTCGCGGGCTTGCGCGTTCTCGAAGGTGACGTCGTGCTTGCCGGGCGGATGCTGGATATCGGCGAGGTGTTGTTCGACGGCGGCGTCGATGGGAATCTCGCGGGCGGTGACGCCTAAGACCTCCATCAACTTGAGCGCGTTCATACGCGTGCGGACCGTCGTGCCGGGGCCAGGCATGGTGATACCGATGATGCCCTTGCGATCGAGGCCGAGACGGCCGAAGGCCTCCAGCAGGACCAGCAAGGCCAGCGTGGAGTCGAGGCCACCCGAAACGCCGATGACGACGTGACGGGCGCCGGTGTGGCGCAGGCGACGGGCGAGGCCAGTCGACTGGATGGCGAAGATTTCCTGGCTATACTCGTCGCGGCGATGCGCGTCCGCGGGCACGAACGGATGCTGACTGAAACGGCGGCGGAGCTTAGGCGTGGTGCTGGCTGGGTGGCCGAGCTCGAACGAACGGACGCGCGGCTGGAGCGTCGAGGGCGCACCGAAGAACGTGCTGTTACGGCGGCGTTCGGCTTGTAACTTATCCACGTCGATTTGCGAGACGAGGAGCGAGAGCTCGAAGCGGAAACGTTCGGATTCTCCGAGGACGATACCGTTCTCAGCGATGAGGCCATGGCCGCTGTAGACGATGTCGGTGCTCGATTCGCCGGCGCCCGCTGAGGCGTAGACATAGGCGGCGAGGCAGCGGGCCGACTGGGAACGCACGAGGTCTCGGCGGTAGGCGGCCTTGGTCAGGAGTTCGTCGCTGGCCGAAAGGTTGCAGAGGAGGGTAGCGCCCGCGAGGGCTTGGGCGCCGCTCGGGGGTTCGACGGCCCAGAGGTCTTCGCAAAGCTCGATGCCGACCACGCAGTCCGGGAGGTCGGAGGCTTGGAAAAGGAGGTCAGTACCGAAGGGGACGGTTTGCCCGAGGAGGTCGATTTCTTTGACGGGAGCGACGCGGGCGGAGGCGAACCAGCGTTGTTCATAGAACTCACCGGAGTTTGGCAGGTGGGTTTTGGGGACGACGCCGAGGATCTTGCCGCGCGAGATGAAGGCAGCGGCATTAAAGAGCCGTCCAGAGACCTCTAGGGGCAGCCCCACGATGGCGTTGAGGCCGAGGCGAGCCGTGGCCTCGGCGACTAGGCCCAAGCCCTTCAGGGCCCCTTGTAGGAGGGTACGTTGGCCAAAGAGGTCACCACAGCTGTAGCCGGTGAGGCAGAGTTCTGGGAGGACGACGATCTCGGCACCTTCGGCGGCGGCCTTCTCGAGTGCCTGGATAACCAAGAGAGTATTAGCCGCGGGGTCACCTAAGCGGAGAGAGGGTGAAGCGGCCGCTACGGTCACAAACCCGAACTGGTGAGTCCTTTTAGGCATTTTTAGGCTCGGTAACGCTCATGTTCACCGTTGACCCGTGGGGAGGCAACCCGAAAGGTCTTTCTTCACCGATTTAGGGGCCAATATGACCAAACAACTACTCCAAGAAGTCAGGGTTTTCTCGCCTGCTACCGTGGCCAACGTGGCCTGTGGCTTCGATGTGCTCGGTTTCGCCATCGAACTGCCGGGCGACGAGATCATCGTTCGGTCCTCGAGCCAGCCTGGCTTCCGCATCACTAAGATCACGGGAGACGATGGGCGCCTACCGCTCGACCCTAAGTTGAATACGGCCGGTGTCGCCGCTTTGGACCTGTTGCGTCACTTGGGTCGAACCGACCTTGGTATTGAAATGGAAATTCATAAGCAGATGCCTTTCGGCAGCGGCTTGGGTTCCAGCGCCGCGAGCGCAGTCGGCGGTGCCTTTGCCGTGAACCAACTTCTCGGCGAACCTTTGACCCGCCGTCAGCTCCTCCCGTTCGTGGTGGCTGGCGAAGCCGCCGCGGATGGCGCTTGGCATGCGGACAATGTCGGACCTTGCCTGCTCGGTGGCATCACGCTGATTCGTTCCAATGCGGAGCTCGACGTGCATAATATTCCGATTCCGCAGAACCTCTGGGCGGCCGTCGTTCATCCCGATATCGTCGTCCTGACCAAGGTCGCGCGCGAGATTATGCCGCGGCATATTCAGTTGGAGACGGCGACCCAGCAGAGCGGTAACCTCGGCGGCCTCATTTGCGGCCTGTACCAGAGCGACTACGCACTCATCGGCCGTTCGGTGCATGACCTCATCGCTGAGCCCCACCGCCAGCGTCTGATCCCGGAGTTTTATCGCGCCAAGCGTGCGGCCCTTGCCGCGGGTGCCCTGGGTTTCTCGATCTCGGGTGCCGGCCCCAGCGTCTTCGCCTTGTGCGAAGGCGAAGCCACGGCCCGCCAGGTCGCGGCGGCCGTCGCCACCGTCTTTGAGTCGGTGCCGATTAAGGCCACCCAATACGTCTCGCGCATCAATCCTCAGGGCGTCCATGTCCTCTCCCAGAAGTAAGCTCGAGTTCGTCTCGACGGCCGATGCCGCGCAGCGCGCTAGCCTGCGTGAGGTGCTCTTGGCGTCGATGCCCGGTAAGGGCGGACTCTGGGTGCCGTCCGTCATCCCGCAGCTCCCCGCTGACTTTATCGCTGCCCATCAGGCCGACACTTACGCTGACCTTGCTGAGGCCGTCATCGGCCCGTTCCTCGGGGAAGAACTGGGGGCCGATGTCTTGCACCGCCTCTGTCAGGAAGCGTTCAACTTCCCCGTGCCCTTGGTGCATCCCCCAGGTTTCGCTGGGCAGGCTGCCGACCGCATTCAAGTCCTCGAACTTTTTCAGGGCCCCTCGGCCGCGTTCAAGGATTTTGCCGTGCGCTTATTAGTGCGCGTCACCGCTCACGTACTCAGTGCCGAGTACCCGCGTTTCACGATTCTCGCCGCTACTTCGGGTGACACGGGTGGAGCCGTCACGGAAGCCTGCGCTGGCATCCCTGGCGTCCGCGCCGTCGTCCTCTATCCCCGCATCGGCGTCAGCCCAGTGCAGGAGTCGCAGATTGCCCGAGCCCGTCCGGGCGTCGTCGCCCTCTCGGTCGACGGTTCCTTTGATGATTGTCAGGCCTTGGTGAAGCGCGCGCTGGCGGATGACTCCTTGCGCCGCGTCGGCCCGCTACTCACGGCGAACTCAATTAACCCGATTCGCCTCATCGCGCAGGTCCCGTTCGCGTTTCATGTCCGTCGTCAGTTGGCCGCCGGTCGCCGCCTCGGCATTGTCGTCCCCTCGGGTAACTTAGGTAACGTCGGCGCCGTTCAGCTGGCCCGTCGGATGGGCCTGCCCGTGGACGTCCTCGTCGCCGCCACGAACATCAACTCGCCGTTACCAGAGCTCTTCGCCACCGGGAAGTATCAGCCTCGCCGTTCGACGCCCACCGCATCCAACGCCATGGATATCGGTGCCCCCAATAACCTTGATCGCCTGCTCGCTTGGCGACAGGACGGGCCGGCGGTCTCGGCCGTCACTGTCGACGATGCCGCGACTTTGGATACGATGCGTCGCGTGCGCTCGGCCGGTGGTTATGTCCTTTGTCCGCACACGGCGGTCGGCTGGAAGGCCGCGGAAGACTTACTGGCGCAGTCAGGCAATGGCGACTTAGACGTCGTGGTGTTCGGGACGGCTCACCCGGCCAAGTTCCCTGATGTCCTGCAGGCCGCCTTTGACGATAGCCATGCATCAACTTTCCCGTACGAACTTCCCAAGCCTGCACCGCTGAGCATCGGGAACGATTACGAGGCCGTGCGCCGCGTCATCGATTCGACGCAGGGCTTCGCCTAAGCGGTCGCTCGGCAGGGCTTACTTCGCTTCAGACTTCGCGGCTGGGGCCGGGGCATCCTTCTTTTCCTTGGCCTGCTCGATGACAATAATGCAGCCGGAGAGGCCGAGGCTGAGGACAAGCATGAGGACGGCGGTGAATTTCATATCATTAGTACAAGCACCCTCTGCGGCGTTGGCAAGTCCACCCAATAAAAAGGCCGCCTCAGAAGGCGGCCTTGGGTCGATAAGCCGTTGGCTTATTCTGGTTCCGCCACCGCGAAGGTCACGTTGGTGATGTCCGCGCGGGCCAAGACATCGAGCACGTTGATTACACGTTCATACTTGGCGGCCTCTTCGGCTTGGACCGTGATGAGTAGCTTCGTTTTGGACTGCTTAGCGGCCGTACCCATCTTCATCATCTCGTTGTAGAGGCCTTCCAAGGTCTTGTCGTTGGGCTGTCCGACGGGGTCCTCGTTGATGGTGATCGCGCCGTTTTCCGCGACGCCGATGGTAATCTCATCCGGCATCTCGGTTTCCTTGGCCGTCTCGGCATTGCCGGGGAGGGTCGTCTTAAGTTCGTGTTCCACCTTCACGGCACCAGCCATGACCATGAAGAAGAGCATGATCACGAAGACCACGTCGATCATCGGCGCGATTTGAAAGCCGGCGTCTGACGGCATTTCCCGGGGAGCTTGTTTCATGGCTTATTCTTCGCGGTTAAGGCCCGAGAAGGCAATGTTGTCGATGCCGGCTTCGGCGCCCCATTCGAGGGCCTTGGAGATATACTTGGCGTGGCACTGGCGATCGGCGCGGATGAGCAGGCGGTACTTCTCGTTGGAACCCTTGCGGGCCGCCAATTCCTTGGCGATACCGTCCTTGTCGTTGATGTCTAGTTCCCGGTCGTCGAGTTTGTACTTCGCTTGGCCAGTGTTCTTATCCCAGGAGATATTGATCAGGCCAGCGGCGGCCTTGTCGTCGCGCTTTATACCGTGCGAAGCCACGGGCAGCTGGATGTTCTTGTCGACCTTGAGGACCTGGGCCGAGGTGATCGACATGAAGAAGATCAGCAGCACCAGGAGGACGTCGATCATCGGCGCTACCTGGAACTCGGGTTCCCCTTCTCCGCCTCCGCCTCCGCCTGCCATGGTTCGTGTGTGGGTTTAAGGGGTGGAAGAAACCTTAGGCCTTGGGGGCTTCGGCGGCGACTGGTGCCGGCGAGGCGTTCCAATCGGGCTTCGCAGCGTAGATCACTTCGTCGCCCACCGCATGTCCTGCGACTTCGTCGTAGGGGAAGGCACGGAAGAGGCTGGTCACGATTTCTTGGATGTCGTGGATACCCTTGGTGATACGGTTACGGAGGAGGTAGTAGCAGATAAACGCAGGGATGGCGATGAAGAGGCCAGCGGCGGTTGCCACGAGCACTTCGCCGATAGCTTCAGCGAGCTGGGAAGGGTCACCCACGCCCGAGGAGCCGAGTTTATCGAAGGCCTTCATCATGCCAGTCACGGTGCCGACGAGGCCGATCATCGGGGTACAGACGCCGATAACGGAGAGGTAAGAGGCGCGTCCCATGAGCTCACCTTGGATGCGCGAGACTTCAGAGATGATGGCTTCTTCAGTCATGACTTTGCCATCTGGAGTGAAAGCGACACCGGCGCGGACGACTTCAGCGACGGGGGAGCCAGCGGTCTTGGCGAAGTTATAGGCACCAGGGTAGTCGCCGCGCTGGAAGAGCTCGCGGAGCTGGGTGACGTGGCCGGCTGGGTAGAGCTTCTTTTCGCTCGTGCGAATGTAGCCATCGACGATGAACCAGATCATGGCCACGGAGGCGATGGTGATGGGGTACATGACCCAACCACCTTCTTCGAAGAGGTCGAGGAGGGTCTTTTCCTTGACGCCGCCTTCGGCCGCGGAGGCAACGACGGTCATCAGGCCGAGGAAGGCGAAGGTAAGCAGGGAGGAGCGGAGTTTCTTCATGGGGAAGCGACGGGTATGGGGATGGTTTAGTTCGGGATTAGAAAAGGAGCAAGGTCTCACTTATTACCTTCGTTGTTATTGGCGTTATCCGCCTTGGGCGCATCAGGCTTGGCGGTCGCATCGGGGATGACGGCGGCATCCTTGATCTTGCCGGCCTCGGCCTCAGCGGCGAGGCGGTCTTCCTTAGGGAGGAGTTTCTTCGCCTCCTCAGCCTCTTTCGAGACTGGGAACGTGGCAATCAGGTCGCGGAGGTATCGGTTGGAGATTTCTTCCAGCCGTTGTTCCTTGGTGGCGGGGCTGTCCATGCCCCGGAAGGACCGGGCGGCACCGAGCATCGCTTTGGGGAGGTGTTCGGCTTGAGCGCCATAGAAGACGGGCACCCGAAGGTACGTATTCATAGCCGACTCGTATTTCTTGGTGGCGAGGAGGGAGCCACCTTTGACGATATGAAGGCGGGCAAGAACGTCCGGATCGTCCATCTTGGTGATGAGATCCGTGGCCTCGGAGATGACCGTGTCATGCTCGCCGCGGCGGGCGCGCTGCATGAGACGGGCTAATTTAATCTTATTGGCTAATTCAGGACTCGAGCCGTCGTCGTTCTTCTCGAGGTTATCGAGGAAGGCACCGATGACCGCGTCGTTTTCCAGCCGGTCGAGCGCATCCAGTTTCACCATGGAGGCCTTCAGCCAGAGGGAGCCAGGGGTCTTCTTGAAGGCATCAAAGAATTTGATGATGGGTTCGATGCTGTCGAGGGCCTTGCTGGGCTCGCCGCGGCTGACGAAGAGCTGGGCTTCCGTTAGTTTATCAACGGTGGGCCAGACGATGCTTACGACTTCCGAAAGTTTGCGGGTGGACTCGATGTCGGTGCCGCCGGAATTAACAGTTCGAACCACCGTGCCCTTGAGGCTGCTAATCGTGCCTTTCCTCGGGTCGCTCACCGGCTTGGGTGGGACGGACTTATCCAATTTGAACGGGTCGTTCACTTCCCAGCGTTCGCCGCCCTTGAAGATAAGGGCTTGGCCAAAGGACTGGGTGGCCGCGCAGAGGAGCGCGGCGGTCAGGAAGGAGCGGACAGCGGGACGCATGGTCGATTAGAGTTTGGTCGAAAGGATGCGGGCTTCAGTGGCCTCAGGGGTGTCCTTGATGCGGTCTTTGGACAGCATCTCCGTAATGATTTCCTTCGCCTCCTTTTTCTGGTCCAGCTTGGTGGCGAAGAGGCGGGCGGCGCCTAGGTAGCCCTTCGCCGACCAGAGTTCATACTTCTTCCAGGCTTGATAGGTGCGGCGGTAATAGGCGACCGCTTCCGCGTTATTGCCTTGGCGTTCTTCCATGACGCCGAGCCAATAGAGGCAGCCAGCGGTGGTTTCACCCTTCCACTCCTTGGTCTTGGCGATTTCTTCGAACTCGGCCTTGGCCTCGGGGTACTTCTTCATTTCTGCGAGGGCACGGGCCTTGATGAAGCGGATATCCTTCTCCTTCGACATCACGACGCCGTTGTCGATGGCTTCGACACAGAGGTCGAGGGCTTCCTTGTATTTTTTCTGGATCAGGCGGATTTCCGCGAGGCCGGCGAAGCCGTAGTCGGCGTATTCCGAGGAGCGATGGTGCTCCATGATGTACTGGAAATAGCCTTCGGAGTTCTTGGTCTCGCCCTTGGCCAGCATATGGTCGCCAACGATGGCCAAGATGGTCGGGCTGAGTTCCTCGGCCTTGTAGTTGGCGGAGATCTTCTTGAAATAGAAGTCCGACTTGACGGGGTCGCGGAGGAAGGCGGCTAACTGGCCCTTCGCAAAGAAACCGCGGGCTTGGGCGATGAGGGAATCCTTATTCTCCTCGAGGCGCAGGAGCTTAGTGATTTCGTCCTCGGCGTTGGCCGCGGTGTAGGCATTCGGGTCGACGGCCGCATCTGGCTTCACGCGCTTCACCTTGCGGGCGAGCTTTTCAGCTAGGAAGAGGACGAGTTTTTCGGAGCCCTCCTGCTTGCGGTCGTTAATAGACTCGGCGACGGCGGTGGAGAGGATGCCGAGGGCTTCAGTCTTAGCGGCGAGGACGCTGGCCTGACGAGCCTTCTCCACGACGTCGAGTTCGGCTGCGAGTTCGGTGGAAAGCGTGGTAACGGCCGCCTTGGCGGCGGTGACCTCGGCGGGCTTGCCGTCGGACTTCAAGAGGTCATCGACCTTCTTACGGGCCGCGGCGAGCTGGGCACTAAAGCGCTTCTGTACGGCTTCGGCCTGCTGGGCGAACTCGGGTTTATCCCCCATGCGTTCGGTGGCCTTGATGACCTCGTAGAGGTAGTTGAGCGACTTCGGGTCAGCATGGTCCCAATCGTAGACTTCCTTGTAAAGGTCACGCATGCGGGCGTGTTCGCCGCGGCCAGGGAGGAGCTTGCCAAGTTCGCGGAGGACGAAGTCCAAGGCATTGGCGTTCGTCCGGCCGGAGCGGGCGGCCGCGATGTAGGCATCAATCGCCTTGAGGGTCTGGGCTTCCTTTTCCTTCTCAAGTCGCTCCTTCTCGGCCTTGTACTTGGCCTTCAGGGCGGGCTCGGCGTTAGTGCGGAGGTTCTTGTCGGCCGCCGAAATATCTTTGTCTAACTCCGTCGCGATACGGATGGCCGCGTCACCGATGAGCGTGTGGACCTCAGGGACCTGATTGACGACGCTTTCGACCTTGCTGACGGCGTAATCGCGCAGCCACTCATTACAGAGGGCGATGGTAGCGGGGATTTCGGGCGGGTTGACGCCGAACTTGACGATGGCTTGGCGGTAGCGGACGTCGGCGATGTACTCACCCTTCGGGTAGGCCTTCTGGTATTCGTCAAAGCCGAGCTTAGTTTCTTTGAACTTACCTTGGTAGAACCAGCACAGGGCGTTCATGTACAACGCCTGTTCCCTCGCAAAGGAGCGTTGGTACTTCTTGAGGAACTCGTCGAGGGAGAGGCGGGCCTTTTCCCAATCGACATGGGAGAAGTGGCAGCAGGCGATACGGAAGTCGATTTCCTCCAGCGTGGCGGGATCGATTTTCTTTACGTTAGCTTTGGCCCAGTTGTAGTGACCGATGGCCTCTTCGTATTCTTCGCGGTCTTGGGAAATCGAACCCAGGATGACGGCCACCATGGAGACCTCTTCGGCGTCCGGGTACTTAGCTAGGAACTCCTTGCACTTCGCCTGAGCCTCGCTGTTGCGGCCGATTTCGCGGAGGGCGAGGATGTAGTAGTAGTAAGCGCCCGAGACTTTGGAGAAGTTCGGGTTGTTTTCGAAGATGTCACGGAAGGCCACGAAGGCTTCCCACGGGCGCTTGAGCTCGAGGAGGCAGAGGCCGATGCGGTAAGAGATGAAAGCGTCGTAGTCCGTGTTCTTTTCGAATTCACTCTGGATGGTCTTGAAGCTTTCCAGCTCAGCCCGGGCCTTCTCGATTTTCTCGGTGGCCTCTGGCGTCGGCTTGGGGTTGTCCTTCGCGATTTTATCTAGGTCCACCTGCTTCATCTCAACAGCCTTAGTGACCGAACGGTTGACGGTGGCGCGACGGAGGGCGCCCTGGTAGCTGGCGAGCGCTTGGCGATAAAGTTCTTCCTTGGACTTCAGTTCGGTGGCGGATTCGCCGGCCTCGAAGCGGGCGTCGCCAATCTCGATACGCTGGAAGTTCGAGCGAACAATCTCCGCGGGTGAGCCCGTGCTCTTGGCGTCGATTTCAGCCTTAAGTTGTTCGGCTTCCTTGACGAGCCCGAGCTTGGTGTAGACCTCGACCAAGCGCATGCCGCCTTCGCGGGCTTCCGGCGTGCCTAGGCCGCCGCCCGTGACTTGCTTCAGTAGGCCGACGGCTTGTCCAAGGGCTTGTTTTTTATCCTCTTCCGTGCCGCTCTTCGATTTTTCTTCGACGATACGGGCGGACAGGGTGTAAGCGTTCACGCGGTCCTTGGGCTGCACCAGTGGGTTGGTGCGGAGCATCTTGAGCAGATCGAGGGCCGGGTCCCACTTGGACTGGTTGGCGTAGACTTCGACGAGCGTTAACTGCGCGACGCCGCGCATGTTGTCGTTTTCGTCGATAATCCTGCCCGTGCCTTCGGGGTATTTCGTCAGGAAGGTGTTTAGTTCGGCGTCGGCTTTCACCCAGTCCTTCATCAGGTAATAGGTGCGGGCCAGATGGAAGCAGACAGTCGCCTGCATGGCTGGCCCCATGTTCGCGACTTTCTTTTCCAAGTCTTCGAGGTTCTTCAGCGCGGCCGGAAACTGCTTCTTGTCGATCTCCCCCATCGTCTTGTTGTACTGCGCGGTCAGAGGGTCCTCTTGGACTTTAGCCGCGGCGGGGGCACCCTGGGCACGCAATGGGGTGGTCGCCGGGATGATAGCGATAAGGACGGCAAGGATGGCAGCTTTGGCCAACTTGTAGGTGCGAGACTCTGGGGTAACCATCGGAGATTAGGGGAGGTGGGGAGGCCTCAGTGGGGGGAAGCCCTAAAATAGCCCTTTGGGGTGGATACTGCCAAGCACTATCCAGCGATTTTGTTCCCATTATTCGGACGGACTGGCTCCGTCACGGAGATGACATTAAATACTCAGCGGTTAGGCTTCAGGGCGCTGCCGAGCAGGGTCTCGAAATGGGGCTCGGGGGCCTCCTTCGCGACGACCCTCACTTCGGAGTGCGTAAAGCCTGCTTCCTCGATCCAGTCGTGCAGGTCGTTTTCCTTAAACCCCAGCCAGCGGTCGGCGTAGAGCTCGCGTGCCTTCTCAAAACGGTGAGCCCGGAGGTCCAAAATGAGCAGGCGCCCGCCCGGCTTCAGGATACGGAAGGCCTCCGAAAGGGCTTTCCGCGGATTTTCCGCATGGTGGAGGGCCTGGCTGAGGAGGGCGAGGTCGACGCTCCGGTCCTTCAGTGGGACTTTTTCGATATCTCCAAGGACGTAGTCCACATTCTTAAGTTCTTCTTTATCAGCAAGTTCCCTTCCTAGTTCGACCATTTTAGGGGAGTTATCTACGCAATGGACGAATTCGGCTTGCCGAGCTAGGAGGCGGGAAACCGTGCCGTCGCCAGCACCGAGGTCAGCGATGCGTACTTTAGGAGCCAAGAGCAGGAGCATTTGGCCAATCGACTCCCAAGAGCGGCCGGGGCAGTAGTTCCGGCCGAGTCGGTCGGCCACGAGGTTGAAGTGCTGCTCCGACTTGCGGCGCCGCTTTTCGGCGAGCCGCTTGAACGCACGCTGGTCGGCCAAGGTGGTGGCGTCCTTGGCGGTCGCGGCCAGCGCAGCCTCGAGGATCTGGTTCACGCCGCTCGGTAGGTTCGGCGTCAGGGCGTAGTAAGAGTGCTTCCCGTCGCGGCGGTCGGCGGCGAGGCCAGCCTTGCGGAGTAATGATAGGTGGGTCGAGATCCGCGATTGGCGCATGCCGAGGATTTCTTGCAGTTCGCCGACGGAGAGTTCGCCCCTGGCTAGGAGGAAGAGTATTCGCGCCCTAGTAGGGTCGGCGAGCAGGCGCAGGGATTCCCAAGGGTCGGGCATGGGCTCACCTTGGAGGCTCTTCGCGTCCATGTCAAAAGAGGAAGCCCCGGAAAACCGGGGCTTCGTCAGGTCGCTCGGGCGGGAGCTTACTTCTTTTCCACCCAGCGGCGGATCGAGAGGATTTTCCAGTTCTCGGTCTTGCCGTTGATGTTGGTCGTGAAGGACTCTTCCAACTTGCGGTTGAGGAACTGCTTCGCCAGCGGGGAAACGTAAGCCAAGATGTTCAACTCGGGCTGGCCGTCCCAGGCGCCGAGGATGTCGTAGGTAATCTCGGTCTTGTCCGAGTCACGCAGTAGTTTGACGGTCGAGCCAATCGAAACGAGGGCGGTGGTGGCTTCAGTGAAATCGGTGACGCGGGCCTTCTTCAGCATCGCGTCGAGTTCGGCGCGACGGCCGGCAAGGGTGTCGTGATCCTGACGGGCCATCTTGTACTCGGAATTCTCACGCAAGTCGCCGTGCTCCTTAGCAATCTGGATCGCTTCCTTCACGGCGGGCAACTTGACCTGCACGATGTCGGTGAGTTCGGCTTCGCGGGCTTCCTTGCTCACCTTCGAGACGATTAATTCTTTTTCGACGTTGGAGTCGTCTTGACGGGACTGGACGAGGCGCTGGACGTGCGGCTCGATTTTGGCGAGGCGTGCGAGGAGCGAGTTCTTCGTCATCTTGTCGAAGCCTTGGTTGCGCAACATGATGCGAGCCAGGTCGAAGATGGTTTCACTGTCGGCCTGCTTGCCGCCGGCGGGCGCAATGATATCAGAGATGAGGGCCTTGTCCTTGATGAGCTCGTTGGCCAGCGGGATGCGGGCGGTCGAATTCGATTCGAGGGCTTCGGTGTCGATGCTCGCAAGGATGGAACCGAGGAAACTCGGGACGATCAGCGGGGCAACGATTTCAGAGTACTTCTTGGAGTCGCGGTTCTTGATGACCCAGATGATGACCGGGGGACGGAGTTCGCGAGTTTCGAGCCACTGCGCGAAGCGCTGGCCAACGTGGGCGCTGAGGCCTGCGTCACACAGGTAGGAGATACACTCCGATACAAGCTTGGCGGAGCCGCTCTTGGTGCCGCCGATGTCGCGGTTACGGAGGAGGTCGAAAGCGCGGTCAGACCAGTTGTCACCGTGGTGCGCCCGGACGAGGTCGAGGAGGCTGCGGATTTTCTCGGTCGTGTGCGGGATGCTCAGAGCCACGTGCGCGAGGTCGTTCTCGTCGCAGAGGGCAATGATGTCCGAGGCCGTAGGGCTGAAGGTTTCGACGGTTTCAACCGCGGTACGGAAGAACTTGTCGCGGTTCCAGATGGCACAGAGTACCTTCGGGAGGTTAGCCGAGCGACGTAAGCCAGTGAGTCCAGCGACGGCCTTGGCGAGGTCGCTCGAAACTTTAGCGAGGTTGGCTTCGGTGGCGGCGGAGCGGGTCTCAGCGGAAGAGCTCTCGGCGAGTTCTTCAAGGAGGCCCAATTTGCGCTCGAAATTCGGGGCGAGTTCGTACTGGGCAAAGAGGTCTTCGCCGAGGTCAACCGGGGCTTCGAGGAGGGCGTAGTTACCACCCTTGCGCTCAGGGATGAGGATGGCGCGGTCCTTGCGGAGAGCGGCGCGACCCTTGGTCCACCAGGCCTTGAAGGCGGCGGCGCGATCCTTGCCAGAGGCGAGGGAGGCGAAGTGGACGCGCTCGAGGTTGGCTTCGAGGGCGTAAGAAGAACATTCGCCCGTCGGGAGTTCGGCGAGGAGCGCCTTTACGAGACCAGCGGGGTCGTCGGAGACGAGGACCGCTACCTTGGCCTTGCCTTCATCGGAATAGGCTTGGGCAATGAGGGAACTAGGCTCGATGATTTCGATCTTTCCGGAGAAGAAAGCGGCATCCATGGCATGGCCTTTTTTAGCCTGTTCGGGGAAGTCGACGGTGAAGCGGTTGGTCGCAGCGTCGAAGGCACGGATAATACCGATACCCCAAGCTTGGTGGAGGCAGAATCCGGTCTGTCCTTCGGATACCTTGGTCTTGGTATTCTCCAGAGCGTTGATTTTTCCACCTTGTGGGTTGGGGGCCTTGTTGCTCATTGCAAAAAATGGTTTTGGGCATAACAAATCGCAGTTGCAAGCAGGAAGGCGGGTCCGCCTCGGACCCCGCTCGATTGCCAGCCACGCCGCCGCGCTAAACCATGGCTTTCAAGCCCGAAAAACCCTCCATTCACGGAGAGACGCCCGATAGCCTCGGTGCGCGCCTCGCCGAGGCCGGCCACCCCCGCTACCGGGCTGGCCAGGTCTTTGCCTGGCTCTACCCTAAGCGGGCCGAAAGTGCCGAGGTGATGACCAACCTTCCATCTGACTTAAGGTCTTGGTTGGCAGATAATTACGACTTTAATAGTGCAGAGGTTTTAGGCAAGAAAACGGCCTCCGATGTCACCCAAAAGCTTCTGCTACGCCTCCGCGATGGTTCCCTGATCGAGACCGTCATCATCCGGGCCCCGATGGAAGGCGTGGGGCAGGATAAGTCCCGCCGGACGATCTGTATCTCGACCCAGGTGGGCTGCGCCTATGGCTGCAAGTTTTGCGCCTCCGGGCTCGAGGGCTGGAAGCGCGACCTGTCCGTGGGCGAAATCGTCTCCCAACTGGTCCAGGTCTGCCGCATCGAGGACCAAACCGACCCGACCCGGGCAGCCGAGGGGTTGGCCTCTTTTGACAATATCGTGGTCATGGGCATGGGCGAGCCGCTCGCCAACTACGATAACCTGCTGGCTGCCCTCAAGACGGTGAACGCCGCCTGGGGCTTCGGCTTTGGTGCTCGGCGCGTCACGATCTCCACTTCCGGGGTCGTCCCTAAGATCCTTAAGCTGGCCGAGGAGGATCTCGGTTTCCGTCTCGCCATCAGCCTCCACGGCGCGACCAACGAGGTGCGCGAACAGATCATGCCGGTGAACCGCAAGTACCCGCTCGAGCAACTCATCCCCGCGGCGAAGATCTTCGCCCGTACACACGGGCGCATGCTCACCCTGGAGTTCATCCTCATCGAGGACATCAACGATTCTCTCGATCAAGCGCGTAAGCTCGCCGCCATCGCCCGCGATTTGCACGCGCACGTGAACCTCATCCCTTATAACACGGTGGAGGGCCTGCCTTGGGTGCGTCCTTCCATCACCCGTCAAGACCGTTTTGTGAAAGAGGTCCGTGCGTTGGGCGTCACCGCCACGTTGCGCCGCGAGAAGGGCCACGACATCGATGCGGCCTGCGGGCAACTCCGTCTACAGAAAGAGAAGACGTTGGGTGCCGACCCTTCACCGCCCGCGGCGGCTTAAGCCGTCAGCCCAGCGACGAAAGCTTTCCGATCCGGCGCCTTGAAGAACGCCGTACCGGCCACGAGCGTATCTGCCCCAGCCTCCCGGCAACGCTGGCCCGTCTCGGCATTGACGCCGCCATCCACTTCTAGGCGGAAGTCAAGGCCGCGCGCCTGCCGTTCGGCCGCGAGGAAGCGGATGCTGTCGAGGACTGCCGGGATGAAGGCCTGTCCGCCGAAGCCTGGAAAGACAGTCATGCAGAGCACGAGGTCAACCGCGTCAAGGTAAGGTAAGAGCCGGCGGGGATCGCCATCTGGGTTCATCGCGATACCCGCCTTGAGTCCGGCGGCTTTAATCGCCGCCAGCGTCTGGCCCATGTCGTGCTCAGCTTCGATATGCACGGTGAGTCGCTCGGCGCCCGCTTGCGCAAACGCAGCCACAAAGCGGTCCGGATGCGTGAGCATCAGGTGCACATCAAAATGGAGTTTCGTGCGGGGACGGAGATCGGCGACGACCTGCGGGCCAAAACTGATGTTGGGCACGAAATGCCCATCCATGATGTCGAGGTGCACCCACGTCAGCCCAGCCTCTTCAATCGCACGGAGGCCAGCGATAAATTCGCCGTGGTTGGCGGCGAGGAGAGAGGGAGCGACGACCGGGGTGGGCATATTACCAAGCGGTGGTCGCGGCTTCGCGAATTTGCGACGACAGGTCACTCAGAAGTCCCGGAGCGAGGCTGCGCTCCTCGGAAGCAGAATCCCCCGTGAGTTGGAGCGTTGCCACCGAGCTGAATTCACGGTCCTTAAAGAGGAGTTTCTGGCCACCGTCGGTGGTGAGCGTGCAGCGCGCTACCATCGTCACGCGGTAACTCGAGAAGCTGTAGGCATCGGTCGACTTGGTCGTCAGGCCGACCCGGCGGTAGGCGATGACTTCGACGTCGAGTTTAGCGCCGCCCGGGCCGACTTTGATCCGAGGGTCCCGACCGAGGTCTTCCACGAGTTTTTCCTGAAAGATGGCCTGGAGTCCCGGACGGGCCGTGGCATTACGAATCGGCAGCACCTCGATCCGGGAGAAGGCCGGCTTCGGCCCACCTAGTTGGTAGCCGGAACAACCCGCGAGAAGCGCGGCGGCGAGGAGAGGTAGGAGGCGCATCAGCGGCGTTCCGGTTCGGTGGCGGATTTCGGCGCTCCCTTGCCGAAGCCGAGTACGTCGAGTTCCTCGCCGACGACCGTCGGTTTGGGATCTGCGCTCGTCCGCGGACGCGGGTAGACGCCGAGGAGGCGGTCGACGATGGACTTCGGCGGCGTGGGGTTCGCTTGAATCTCGGCGAGCAATCCTTCCGCTTCTTTGGCGGCTTCTGATTCGGGCGCGAGGTTGCGGCAAGCATTGGCCATCAGCTTGGCGGCTTCCGGGTTATTGCGTTTAAACCAATAGAATTTTCCGAGGTTAAGGCGGGCGCGGGCGGCCCGGTCGCGGAGCATCTTGATCTGTTCAGGGGACTGTTGGGCGCGCGGGTTCCCCGGGAACTGGTCCGCCAGCGTGCGCCAGTGGTCGGCCGATTCTAGCGTAGTGGCTTGGTCGAAGTCTGGCCCCATCGACTCGGCACCGCGCAGTTTGGCGAGGCGCTCGAGTGCTTCGGGGGCATGCTTCGAGGTGGCGTAATCGCTCACGATGCGCTCCAGCATCTCACTGTAGATTTCCTTGCGGTCTTCGCGCTCGGCGAGCCGGGCGGCATGGATGAGGCTCTCTTCGGCGATTACCCCGACAGGCGCGACTTTCAGAATCTTATCGTAGATGCTCAACGCGTGCAGGGGGTCTTTGAACCAAGGGAACCAACCACCAAGGTAGCGACGTTCGCCGCGATCGTATTGGCCGGCCAAGTCGAAGGCGAGCTGGACGGCTTGGCCAAAACCAGCAAAGTTCGAGTGCGTCTTAAAGATAACATCGAGGTCGGACTCCGCGTCATCGAATTGGCCACTCTGGACATAGAGGCGCGCGCGGCCAAGGAGGGCAATCGCTCCCACGTCGGTGCCGGCTTCCTTCTCCACCAGTTTATTCCAAAGTGCTAGGGCGGCGCGGTCTTCGCGCATAATCGATAAGTTCTCGGCTCGGTCGATAGTCTTGAGGATTTCGTCCGTGCGGCTATCCGGAATTATACCGGAAGACGTGCCGGGCTTAACGCGCCAGCCGCCGTCTTGATGGATGAGTTCGGCTGAGACCGACAGGCTCAGTAGGCAGCAGGCTGCGAGAAAGGTTTTAGCGACGAGGTTCATGCCAGCGGAGAAGGGTTGCGCCCCAGGTGAGGCCGGAGCCGAACGCGACGAGCAGGACGAGGTCGCCGTGCTTGATTTGGCCGTTCCGCCAAGCCTCTTCGAGGGCGAGCGGAATCGAGGCGGCGGAGGTGTTGCCGTAGCGTTCGAGGTTTGAGGGGAAGCGTTCTAGGCCCACGTTCAGTTGGCTGGCGACGGCTTCCAAGATGCGGGAGTTGGCTTGGTGCGGGATGAACCAAGCGACTTCGTCGGAGCTCACGCCGCACTGCGCGAGGACGCGCTGGCAGGATTCCGACATCACGCGGACGGCGAGCTTAAAGACTTCTTTGCCGTTCATGCGGAGGCAGTGCTCCCGGTCGGCCATAGTTTGCGCGGTGGCTGGCTTAGCGGAGCCACCAGCGACGCAGTGGATGAGCTCGGCGTTAACCCCGTCGGAGCCCAGAAGGTTGCCGAGGATGCCGACGCCTGGGACGTCGGTGGTTTCGATGATAGCGGCCCCCGCTCCATCGCCGAAGAGGACGCACGTGGTGCGATCCTGCCAGTCCATGACGGTGGAAAGTTTTTCAGTGCCGACCACCAGAGCCCGCCGATACCGTCCGGAACGGAGCATGTCCGTGCCGACTTGGAGGGCGAAGACGAAGCCCGAGCACGCGGCCGAGACGTCGAACGCGGGGATGTCACGCCGGAGCCCTAACTTAGCTTGGAGTAAGCAAGCCGTCGAAGGGAAGGGCACGTCGGGCGTCATCGTCGCGACGATCAGTAGGTCGATGTCCTCGGGATTGAGCCCGGCATTCTGCATGGCGTGCGCGGCGGCCTTGGCACCCATGTCCGAGGGATTCTCGTCCGGTCCAGCGATGCGGCGCTCAGAAATACCCGAGCGTGTCTTGATCCACTCGTCGTTGGTGTCGACGAGCTTGGAAAGGTCGTCGTTGGTCAACTTCCGCTCAGGGGCGTGGACTCCGACGGAGCGGATGAAGACTGATAGCGCGGCAGTGCTCATCAAGGGCTGTGAGAAAACACCCGCTGGGGCGGGAAGGGAACACTAAAACCTTAGACAACCTCGGGGTTGGCCAAAATCACCGCATTTGCCTCTGCTAAACCTGCCTGCATTCGGTGGCCAGTACCATGGCCGAGGGCTTCATAGCCTAGCCGGATGGCGCTGGCGATGCCTTGGCGGTTACTGGAGCCGTGTGCCTTCATGACGAGGCCGCCCAAGCCGAGCAAGGGGGCTCCGCCGTAGCGTTCCGGCTTCAGTTTACCCTTTAATTCACGCAGCAAGGGAAACATCGCGATACCGCCGGCCAAGTAGACGGGGTTGCGCTTCACTTTGCTGCCAATCATGTCACGAACCATGTAGACCAAGCCTTCCAAGGTCTTGAGGATCACATTACCCGTGAAGCCATCGGTGACAACGACGTCACAGCAGTCGCCAAAGACATCGAAGCCTTCGACGGGTCCGACGTAATTAATCTTATCGCCCATCGCTTTAAGCAAGGTGTGGGTGCGATTGATGCGCGCGCCCCCCTTGCCTTCTTCTGAGCCGACAGAAAGTAGGCCGATGCGAGGGCTGGCGATACCGAGGGCGCTTTGCGCGTAAATGGAGCCGAGCACGGCGTTGTGGAGCAGGTGCTCAGGCTTAGCTTCGGGGTTGGCGCCGACGTCGAGCAACACGAAGTGGCCTTCGCGTCGTGGCATGATAGCCGCCAGGGCCGGGCGCTCAGCGCCTTCCATGGCACGAACTTTGATCGTGCCAGCGGCGACCAGGGCCTTGGTGTTGCCGGTCGAAACAACCGCATCGACTTCGCCAGACTTCAGCATTTCCAAGGCAATTACCATGGAGGAGTCGCGCTTGGACTTGATAACCGTCATCGCAGCGTCGTCGGGATTAACAACGGCGGGTGCGTGTCGAAATTGGATGCGCTTGTGGTTAAGGATCCGATTATCCATCGCCAACAGACGCAGGTTATCCTCATGGCCCACCAAGATGAGCATATCCTCTGGGCCGACGATGCCTTCGCGGATAGCCAAAGCCGCCCCAGCGACCGCTTCAGCGGGACCGAGGTCGCCGCCCATGCAGTCTAAGGCAATCTTATGGCCAACGGGCGAGGTAACTTCGCTCATACGCTACGAGCGTGGGCCCGGGGAAAGAGGCTTAGGCCTCGGTGTCGAGGACCTGACGACCGCGGTACTTCCCCGTGGTGGGGTCGACGCGGTGGGAGCGACGGAGTGCGCCGGATTCGGCGTCACGCACGAGCTTAGGAGCGCGGAACTGGTTGGCGCCACGACGGAGGCGGCTGCGACGCTTGGACTGTTTACGTTTCGGATTTGCCATGGTTCTACGCTGGGATGAGGGTCGGTTCTACTCCTCCACCCCCCTCGGTCAAGCCCCCTTTCATGGGCTTGCACCCTCACTAGGGCGGGATTGGCTCTTTTCATGGCTTTAGCCCCTGCGCTTTTTCTCGATCGGGACGGAAATCTCATCACGGACCACCATCACACCTGTGAGGTCCATCAAATCGCCCCAATTACGGGGGTGAAGGAGGCTTTGGAGGCCTGTTTGCAGGCCGGGTATCGTCTCTTCATCTTGACGAACCAGAGCGGTATCAATCGCGGTAAATTTACCTGGGCCCAATACCACGCCTGCAACCGCCGTATGCTGGACCTGCTGGACCTGCCGACGCCGGGTATCCTGGAAATCAAGGCCGCCCCCGAGCGCCCCGATGAGCCTTCCATCTATCGTAAGCCCAGCCCGCAGTTTATTTTGGAGATGATTGCCAAGTATCAACTGGACTCAGCCCGCTGCTGGATGGTCGGCGATCGCATCACCGACTGGGATGCGGGTAAGAACGCCGGCATTCACTCTTGCGCCGTGCGCAGTGGTGCCGGTCGCCCCGAAGATTTCGCTTACGCGGAAAGCCAGGGATTCTTATTACGTGCGGACTTCCCCGAGTTCGTCCGGATCGACCTCGGCCTAAAATTCTGAAAATAAAAAAGGACGAACCCAGAGGTTCGTCCTTTTGTCGAATTCCCTTAGGGAATTAGGCCTTTGGCTTTTCAGAAGGGCAGGGGCACTTTTCGCCGTCCTTCTTAGCTGGAGCGTCTTCAGCGGTGGCTGGAGCAGCTGGAGCGTCCTTCTTGTCCTTGTCGCACTTCTTAGGGCAATCGTCGCCAGAGACTAGCGCGGTGGCTGGAGCAGCTGGGGCGTCCTTCTTGTCTTTGTCGCACTTCTTAGGGCACTCGTCGGCGCAGAGCATTGCGGTAGGCTTCGGCTTATCGGAAGGGCAAGGGCACTTGTCGCAATCCTTCTTGGCCGGGGCGTCTTGAGCGGTGGCTGGAGCAACGGGAGCGTCCTTCTTGTCCTTGTCGCACTTCTTAGGGCAATCGGCACCCGAGACTAGCGCGGTGGGCTTAGGGTTTTCAGAAGGGCAGGGGCACTTTTCGCCGTCCTTCTTAGCAGGTTCGGCGGCGAAGGAAGTAACGGCAGCGAGGGCAAGGACGCTGGCGGCGGTGAGGATGAGTTTGAGGAACTTGGAGTTCATAGGAGAGAACTTCAATTTGGAAGATTCGTCACGGCTGTCAATGTCCGCACAGAGAATAAAAGCCCTAGGTTACTTTAGGACTTTGCTCAGTTCGGTGAGTTTCTCTGAGGCTAGAATCAGGCCTGATCCGGGCAACCAATGGCTCCCACTCGTGGTGGCGTAGATTTGCGAGGTCTTAACTGACTTAAGTTCTTTTACTACAATGATTTGCGATAATTCTTTTTGGCGGGATTGGGAGGGGCTGATGGGGGTATTCTCCGGCTTAGAGTCGATCCAGAGAATCGCATCGGGGTTGGCCTGCACCAAGAGTTCCCAGTCGAGTTTGACCCAGGTGCCCGCCTGTAAGGGGGATTTCAAGCCCGCCTGCTTGAGTACCGGGGTCGTATAGGCGTCCGGTCCCGCCATCATGCCGTCCCATACAATCAAAAGGGTCCTAGGGCCGCTCGCAGCTGGCCGGTCCAGCCGAGCGCGTAATGCTTTAGCAGCGACCTGCTGGTGCGTGGCTTCACCCAGTAACTCGAGGTCGCGTGTGACGGAGTCAGGGCCTTCGGTCTGTAAGATAATAATTTTCAACCCCGCCCGGGTACAGCGCTCAGCCCAGAGCGGGTTCGCTAAGCGCGGCAGAATTACCAAGTCAGGCTTGGCTTGCAGTAAGGTCTCTAGGTCGGGGTTGAAGGCATCGCAGGTTCGGACGGCGGGATGCGTTTTCGGGAGCGGACACCAACGCGTGGTCGCGACAATCTGTGCGCTGGAACCTAAGTCCAAGAGGGTCTGCGTGGCGCCTGGGCTGTAGCTCGCGATGCGTTGTGGAGGTTCCGCGCCGCTCACCGCCGCGCAGTAACTGAAACACCCTAGCCAGAACCAGCGCATCAGGCAGTGAGCGCGAACGCGAGGCGTACCGCCGCATCGAAGCTTCCGCGATCAGCGGTGCCTTGCCCCGCCAAGTCGTAGGCGGTGCCATGGTCGGGACTAGTCCGGACGTGCCGTAGGCCCAGTGAGAGATTGGCGGCGGTGCTGAAGTCCACGGTCTTCAAAGGCGCCAAGCCTTGGTCATGGTAAATCGCCGCGACGGCGTCGAACTCCCCTTGTAGGTGGCGATGAAAAACGGTGTCGCCCGGGAGCGGGCCGCTGACGTCATGCCCTTCCGCCCGCAGTCGCTCCACGACGGGTTTGATGAGGGCGTCGTCTTCCGTACCGAGAAGACCGCCTTCACCGGCGTGCGGGTTGAGGCCGCAGACCGCAATACGCGGGCGGTCATCGCCGAGTTTCTTTCGCAGGGTAATCAAAGCGAGAACGGTGCGGCGCACGTCTTCGCTCGTGAGCGTCGTAGCGACGGTGTGCAAAGGGATGTGCCACGTGGCAAGTCCGACGGTGAGCCTTCCGCCAGCAAAGGCCATGACGGGCGCACCACCCCACCGGTTCGCAAAGAATTCAGTCTGTCCAGGAAAGGTATAACCAACATCCGCTAGGCCCTTCTTATTGATGGGACCAGTTACGACTCCGCTGAAGCGTCCGCCCGTGGTACCCCGCGCCGCAAGTTCCATGGCTTCTAGTGCAATCAGTTGGCCCGCCGTATCCGGCTGACCTAACCGAGCTTCATAATCGGCGGGCCCGACGACTTGTCCCTGACCAAGCCGGGCAATCCATTTCGCCGGGCCAATGGGGACGACCGTGGCGGCCAACTCTGGGTGCGCTCGTAACCAAGATTCAATGAGCTCGGGGCCCACGCCCGCAGGGTCTCCACACGTCAGGGCTAGGGGTAAACGGCTCATGCGGGTTGGATGAAGCGGCCACGCTTGCCGCCCAGGAAGAAGTTAAGGAACGCCAAAGCCTCCGCGCTGAGGTAAGCGCCGCTCGCCACGCCCGCTTGCGCGAGGGCCGCACAATTCCCACCTGGGGTGTAAACCAGATGGTAGGCTTTCTTAAGCTCGGTGACGGTCTCGAGCGGTAAGCCGCGGCGGCGGAGGCCGATGAGGTTCAAGCCGGCGCAAGCGTTACGTCCATAAGCCAATGCGTTGGGCGGGACGTCTTCGGTGATGACCGCGTTACCTGAGGTCAGCGAGCCGCCACCGATGCGGCAGAACTGATGCACGGCGACGCCGCCGCTAATGAAGGCGCGATCGCCGACTTCGACGTGCCCGCCGAGCATACAGCCGTTCGCGAGGATGACGTGGTCGCCAAGGATACAGTCGTGCGCGACGTGCGCGCCCGCCATGAGCAGGCCGTCCGCCCCAATAATCGTGCCCCCTCCGGCCTTCGTAGCCCGGTGCACGGTGACGTGTTCGCGAAGGACAGTGCGGTCACCGATGCGTACGCCAGAAACGATGGAGCGATCAAAGGAGAGGTCCTGTGGGTCGCCCCCGACGACGGCGAAATGATCGACGCGGACTTGCCCACCGAGGCTGGTCCCAGCCTTGATGATGGCGTGCGCGGCAATCACGCTGCCGGCGCCTACCTTGACGCCAGCCTCAATAATGGCGAACGGCCCGACCTCGACGTCTGGGTCGAGCTGGGCAGTGGGATGGACTAGGGCGCTAGCGTGAATCACCGGGAAGAAGAGGAGGAGCCACCGAAGAGTTCAAGCTGGGTGGTGCGCACCATATCGTAGACGCGGAGCAGGCGAAGCAAGGCCAAGGTCGGTGACTCGCGGCTGGTCGGGGTCTCGGCGTGTTGCACGAGGTTTTCCACGATGGTCCGAATAGAGATGACGTGGTCGACGCCCGCTTCCTTGAGGAGCCGGATACTTTCCGCGCGGGCGGGTTCCTGCGAGGGCAGGCCCGGCAGGACGAGGATCTTCACCTCCGGGGCGGCCGCACCTTCCGGCAGGCTAGCCCAAGCTTCTTTCGCCGCGTCGCAGGCTTCCTTGCGGATGAAGTCCAGGAAGTCCCCCCGGCGAATCGTCGTCGGCGTCACAGATTTTTGCCCATGCCAGTCGCGGACAACGGCCACGCCAGCGGTCAGGCCAACCAAATCCGCACCAAAGAGTTGGAACGCCCGCTCCCTCGGCGTCGGCGGCTGGGGGTTGTGGAAAAAGACGGCGCCCTCCGTTTCGGTGCGTTTACGTTTTCCGGCCACAGGGGCCTTGGGTGATTGGCGTACGAAGAAGCCGTTCACCTCGAAGAACTCGCGGACCAGACTGTCGTCGAAACCCGCCATGGCCGCAAGGATGCAGCCGGAGGGCTAGGTAGGTCAACCCGCTATGCAATCACAGCGTGAAGCCCACGGGCGCGATCGCCACAGTGAACTCCCCTTTGAGCGACCCCGCCTTCATGGCTGGGACCAACTCGGCCAAAGGCGCCGTGCGGATCGTCTCATGAAGCTTCGTTAATTCACGGCCGATACAGACGACGCGCTCGGGGCCAAGAACCTCCAGCATCTCGTCAGCAAAATCACTGATCCGGTGGCAGGACTCGTGAAGGACAATGGTTTCGTCCGCCGTCTTCGCACCTTCGAGGAAGCGACGTCTGGCCGCCGTCTTGGGAGCGAGAAAGCCGACAAACCGGAAGGCATTGGTCGGCAGGCCAGAGGCGGAGAGGAGCGTGACGATAGCGCACGGCCCGGGTAGCGGCGTCACGATGAGCTTGCGGCGGCGGCATTCGCGCGTGACGCGGAAGCCGGGGTCGCTGATGCCAGGGGTGCCGGCATCGGTGATGAGGGCAACGACGGCACCGCGCTCGATTTTATCCGCCAGTTCGACAGCAACTTCCTTTTCGTTGTGCTCGTGGTAGGCCAGCATCGGCTTGTTGAGTCCGAGGTGGCGGAGTAGCCCGCCAGTAACACGCGTGTCCTCGCAAGCGACGACATCGCACGCCGCTAGCTCGGCCTTGGCGCGCTCGGTGATGTCGCCGAGGTTGCCCAGCGGAGTAGCGACGACGAGCAGCCTGCCGGACGCTCCACGAGGCGACCCGTGTGCGTCTGCGGAGGCCGAAGGCATCTTAGCGGAAACCGTTCCCACCGCCCCCAGCGTTTAGGCCAGGGAGGCCACCCTGCCAGGAGGCGGGTTGGGCTTGGGGTAAAGTCGAATCAATGGGCTTCTCCGTCGTCTCGCAACCGACTAGGCCCATAAGGGCAAGGGCGGCAGCGAGGACATGAAGAAAGCGCATGGACGGCTTAGTTATTCGCGATCTTACCAGTGAAAGGCACCAGGGTCACGACACCACCACGGGTGAACTGGTCGAGCTTCGCACCAGGCAGAATCTGCGCAGTGGAGAGGGCGGCCTGCACGGATTCGACGCGGATCGTGCCGATGTTTTCGTTGTTCACGCGAACGTAGAAACCAGACTGGGGCTTGATACCGTTGAGTTCGCCAACAGAGAAGGAAACGAGGCCCTTGGAAGGATCGATGACCACGATGCGGGTCTTGATGGTTTCTGGACCAAATTCGATTTGAACGGTGTCAGCCTTTTCTTCGAGGAGAGGGTCGCGCGGATAGGGAGGCTTGTTGCCGGTCGTAGCGACGGTCCAGTTATAAAGCTGAACGTATTTCTGGGTCGCCGTGTTGCGGTTTTCCTCAGCCTTGTTGGCCTTGGCGATTTCGCCGTCGAGCTGCTCCTTCGTGAAGAGGGCGGCAATCTTCTCCTTGTCCTTGGCGATTTCTTCCTTGGCGGAGTTGAGTTCGGCCGTGAGAGAATCTTTCTTGCTGTTGGCTTCAGTGAGCTGGCCAGTGAGTTCGTCACGCTTGCGGGTGAGCTCGGCGCGTTCGCCTTCGAGGGTGGTGACGTTGGCGGTGAGGCCTTCGATCTTCTGCTTCTTGTCGGCGACGTCAGCGTTGAGGTCCTTCACGTTGCCTTCGAGCTCGGTGATCTTGGTGCGCTTGGCTTCCAGGAGGCTCTTGGCCTTGGTGTTGATGTCGACCATGCGGAGGTCGAACTGCTTGTTAGCCAAGATTTCGACGTCGGTCGTGGTCCAAACGGTGTTCACCATCGCAGTGTCGACCTTGCCCTTAAGCAGGTAGGCGAAGACACAGGCAGCGATCGCGGCGATGACGCCGACAACGCGGATGACCAGATTTACAGACTTATTCATGGGGATTTTGGGGGAGTAAAGGGGTTAAGAATGACTAAAGGCCGTATTCGCTGGGTCCCCCGATTCCTGTCGTTTAACAGGTCCCGGGTTGGAGGAAACGTGCAGGAGAACTTTGAACACCACTTCCTCCGACCCGACAAGTCCAATTTCCTCGCAGAGCTGGGTTGTGGTTAGCCATTTCCCGGGGGTCTTGGCCAGGCCAGCGAGCGCGCGAGCGCGAATCTTCAGGGTTTCTGAGGCAGCTTTCTTGCCGGCTTCGACGCCTGGTTGGTGGTAGGCGTTGATAGACAATAGGTTAGCATATAGTCCGACCGCCCGTTCAAAGAGCGCGATCAGCATGCCAACCGAGTGGGCGTCGATTTTTTGGATGGTGATCGTGAGGTTGGCTCGGCCGCTGCCTGATAAGGCCTCGCGCGAGCCGAGGAGAAAGGCTTGGAGGTAGTCGCCCGAGGTGACGCCGGGTTCGACTTCCGGGGAGGGGCCGCGGCGGTCTTGGAGGACTTCGATAAAGACCGCAAAGAAGTTGTTCACGCCGTCGCGCAGTTGCTGGACGTAGGCGTGTTGGTCGGTGGACCCTTTGTTGCCATAGACAGTGAGGCCTTGGAAAACCTGGCGACCAGCGAGGTCGTGCTCTTTGCCGATCGACTCCATGACGAGCTGTTGGAGGTAGCGGGAGAAGAGCAGGAGACGGTCCTTGTAGGGCAGCACGACCATCGCCTTGGTGCCGCGGCCTTCGGTGAGATGATGCCACGCCAACGCGAGTTGGGCGGCCGGGTTGCGGGCGATCTCCGCTTGGCGCGTGAGCACGTCCATGGCTTTCGCACCTGCCAGGAGTCCATCAATGTCGAGGCCTTGCAACGCAGCGGGGAGGAGCCCGACGGGGCCGAGCTCGCTCGTGCGGCCGCCCACCCAATCCCACATCGGGAAGCGGGCGAGCCACTGCTCGGCGACGGCAACTTTATCGAGCTGGCTACCTTCGCCAGTGACAGCGACCGCATGGGCCGCAAAAGAAAGGCCCGCCTGCTTCCAGCGCAGGGCGGCTTCAATCTGGCCGTTCCGCGGTTCGGGCGTGCTGCCAGACTTCGAAGTCACCAAGACGAGGGTGGTGCCGAGGCGCTGACCAAGCGCATCAAAGATGCGGTCGATACCGTCGGGGTCCGTGTTGTCGATGAAGTGCACTCGCAGGGTGTCTTGCGCGGTGCCGAGGGCATCGGCCACAAACTGCGGGCCTAAGGCCGAGCCGCCGATGCCGATGCAGAGGAGGTCGGTAAACTTACCAGCGTGACCGCGCACTTCGCCGGCACGCACTTTTTGTGTAAAGGCATGGATGGCTTGGACGGCCGCTTTGATTTCCGCGGTGAGGGTGGCGTTCGGAGCGAGCTCCGGCGCCCGCAGCCAATAGTGCCCGACCATGCGCTTCTCGTCCGGATTCGCGATCGCCCCATTTTCGATCGCCGCCATGTCAGCTAAGGCCGCACGCATCGCCGGTGCCATGCGCTCAGCAAAACCGGCGGGAGCCGGGGCGCGGCTCAGGTCGAGGGAGAAGCCGAGCTCCGGGTAGTGGATGAGCTGACTGCAGTAAGCGGCAAAGGTAGAGGCCATCGCCTCGTTGATGTCCCCTTCGCGGGGGGGAGGCAATCCCGTTCGCCCGCTTACGGACGGAGCGTCAGGACGTGGAGGCCTTTTTTATTGGCCGTCACGATTTCCGCCCGCCCGTCGCTATTGAGGTCCGCCACGGCGAACTGCGTGCCGATGCCAGAGTCATCATCCGCTACGTGCGTCGTGAAGATGATCGTGCCAGCAGCATCCTTCGCCCATGTCAGGCCAATCACCAGCGGTGCCGCGAGGGGATTGGCATCTCCCTTCGGCCCGTGGGCCCAGAAGCGTTTGCCGGTGAAGAGGACGGGGCGGCCATCGGAAGCTTGTTTGCTCAGCACCAAGGCATGCATTTGTCCCAGCACTAAGCCGCCCAAGGAGTTCGCCGGCTTGTCGTCGAGGATGCGGTGCTCGACGAAAGTGCTTTCGCCCTTCGCACCGCGGCTCTGCTGGAACCACGAAAGGCCGAAACGGTGCGCGTCGAGCGAGGTGAGTACGTCCGCTAAGCCGTCGCCATCGACGTCGGTAACAATCATCTGCGCGCCGCCATTACGTCCCGCCGAAAAGGCGACGGCATGAAAGGTCCAAAGCGTGCCAGCAGGGGCTTTAGGCCCGGGATTTTGCCACCAGCCGTTACGTTCAAGGATATCAGGAAGGCCATCGCCATTCAGGTCGCCCACGCCCAGGCCGTGCGTGAAACGCGCAAACTTTTTAGGGTCGGCCGCACTGATGGCGGTAAATTTCGCAGGCTGCGTGGGATCGGCGGCGAGCTTAACAAAGCCGACGGCGCCCTCGGACATACAGACGAGTTCGGGTTTGCCGTCGCCATCAAGGTCAAGGAGGTGCGGTGATTCGTTGTCAGTCTTGGCCAGGAAGAGGTGGCGCTTCCACGTAGCGTCCGTCTGCGCGCCTGGGTTCTCATACCAATACGTTTCCTTGCCCGGGAAGCCGACGGTGATGACGTCCGGCCGGCCGTCGCCATTGAGATCCGCGATCAGTTGTACGAACGATTCTGAGTAGCCGATTGGGTCATAGGGTCGACCCGGGTTGGCCGCCAAAACATGGCGGACGCGGAAGTCGGGGCCTTCGTACCAGTGCGGTCCAGCCACGATGTCCGGCTTGCCGTCGCCGTTAAGGTCGCCGACCGCACAACCTTCGCTGAAGAAGTCCGTGGTCAGGGTGCGCCGCGAGAAGTTGAGTTCGGGTGCGGCGCCGAGGGCGCACGCGCCAACGCATGCGAGGGTGAGCAGGGTGGGGCGAAGCATACGGGCACGGTGCCTGCTTCCTGAGCGGAGGCAAAAACAAAGCAGGCGAGACCGGAGTCTCGCCTGCGAGCACCCCGCATGGACTCGCTTAGTCGGCGTCGGTCACCGCACCATCGCTGGCGGAGGACACGAGTTTCGCATATTTGGCCAACGTGCCACGCTTTTCTTTGCAAGGGGTGGGCTTCCAAGCCTGCAGGCGACGGGTGATTTCTTCCGTCGGGACGGCGAGGTTAATTTCGTTCTTGAGGGCGTCGATGATGATGGTGTCGCCGTTCTGGACGACAGCGAGCACACCGCCCACGGCGGCTTCCGGGGTGATGTGACCAACCACGAAGCCGTGGCTGCCACCCGAGAAGCGTCCATCGGTGATGAGGGCGATGGTCTTGCCCAAGCCCTTGCCCATGATGGCACTGGTCGGTCCGAGCATCTCGCGCATGCCGGGGCCACCCTTGGGGCCTTCGTTACGGATGACGATGACGTGGCCGTCTTTGACTTCTCCGCTAAGGATACCTTTGAGGGAGTCTTCTTCGGATTCGTAGACGATGGCCTTACCAGTGAAGGCACTGCCTTCTTTGCCGGTGATCTTGGCGACGGCGCCTTCCGGCGCGAGGTTGCCACGGAGAATGCGCAGGTGGCTGTCAGCCTTGATGGGATTGGAGAAGGGGCGGACAACGTCTTGGTCCGCAGCATAGTTCCCGACGTTCGCTAGGTTTTCTGCCACAGTTTTACCGGTGACCGTCATGCAATCGCCATGCAGAAGGCCCTGATCGAGCAGCATCTTCAGCAGCGGCTGGAGGCCGCCGATACGCACGAAGTGAGCCATGTTGTACTTACCGCTCGGCTTGAGGTCGGCGAGCACGGGGACCTTACGGCCGACGCGTTCGAAATCTTCGAGGGTCAGTTTGATGTGGGCGGTGTGGGCCATCGCGATGAGGTGCAGCACAGCATTCGTCGAGCCGCCGAGGGCGATGACGACGGTGATGGCGTTCTCAAAGGCTTTCTTAGAGAGGATGTCCGAGGGGCGGATATTCTTCTTGAGCAGTTCCAACACGGCTTTGCCGGCGCGTTCGCAGTCGGCGAGTTTGTCCTTGGAGTTCGCGAGCTGGGCAGAGCTGTCGGGCAGGCTGAGGCCGAGGGCTTCGATGGCCGAGGCCATGGTGTTGGCGGTATACATGCCACCACAGGAGCCTTCGCCCGGAATCGAACATTTCTCAATTTCCTTGAGCTCGGCATCGTCAATCTGTTTCCCGGCATGCTTGCCGACAGCTTCGAAGACGGTGACGATATCTGCGGATTGGCCGCGGTGTAGGCCCGGGACGATGGTGCCGCCATAGACGAAGACGGAGGGGCGGTTGAGGCGGGCCATGGCCATCACGCAGCCTGGCATATTCTTGTCGCAACCACCGATAGTGACGAGGCCGTCAAAGCCTTCCGCACCAGCCACTGCCTCGATGGAGTCGGCGATGATCTCGCGGGAAACGAGCGAGTAACGCATCCCCGGCGTGCCCATGGAGATGCCATCTGAGACGGTGATCGTTCCGAAAATCACGCCTTTACCGCCCGCTTGGTCGGCGCCCTTGGAGGCTTCCACGGCCAGCCGGTCGATATGCATGTTGCAGGGGGTCACCATCGACCAAGTCGAGGCCACGCCCACCACCGGCTTATGGAAGTCGGCATCGGTGAAGCCAACGGCCCGGAGCATGGCGCGGCTGGGGGCGCGGTCGGCGCCGTCCACGACGATGGAGGAGTGCTGGCGGGTGCAATCAGGGGAGCTCATGTGGGTGTGAAAAGTCTGCGGTTGTCAGTAGGAGGTACCCCCCTAATAAGTGGGAAGGGCCGACTCTGCCGTCCGCCCCCTTTTCCGACAATCCAATTTTACGCCCCTCTCCCCCGTGGAATTCAACCTTAAGAAAATCATCAAGGCGCTCCTGCTCTCGACCTCCGAGGCGGTCTCCATCAAGGACATCCAAAAGGTCGTCCAGCGCTACCATGCCCAATCGGCCTCCGAGTCGACGGAAGAGCGGCCAGGCGCCGAGCCCGGCAACGCGCCCGCCGCCGTCGCTACTCAACCGGTGCAAGAGGTGATCCAGGATATCATCGATCAGGTGCCGACGTTGCTGACGGCCACGCAGATTCGCGAGGCGGTCGACGCCCTCGAGGTTGAAATGCGCGAGGCCAATGATGCGTCGCGCATCCTACAAGGTCCGGAAGGCTTCCGTCTCGTGATCTCACCCGTCTACGCCGATTGGGTTCGTCTACTTCGTGGTGAGCCCCGCCCACAGCGCCTCAGCCCCGCCGCCCTCGAAACGCTTTCCATCGTCGCCTACCGTCAGCCCGTCACGCGTCCAGAGATGGAAGCCATCCGTGGCGTTTCCGTCGATAGCTCGTTGAACCGTTTGATGGAGCTCGAGTTCGTTGCCGTGACGGGTCGCGCTGATCTCCCGGGCCGTCCCATCCAATACGGGACGACCGACAAGTTTCTCGATTTCACCGGCCTGCGCACGCTGGGTGAGTTACCCGCGTCCGATGTCCTATCGCCCGCGCAGATTTCCGAATGGATTACGCGTGCCACGACACCCGTGGTCGTCGGTGACGCCGAAATGGGCCTGCCCGCCGCCGATACTTCCACCCCCGTCGCACTCGAAAATCCACCGGCTGAGGCCGATTCTTCTGCACCGACCGCATGAGCCTCGACCAACATCGCCGTGAGGTCGACCGTATCGACCGTGAGATGTTACGCCTGCTGGGCGAGCGTCTCGAGGTTGCGCGCGCGATCGGTGAAGCGAAGTTGAAGTCGGGCGCCCCCGTCTACGCCCCCCAGCGTGAAGAGCAGGTCCTGAGCGCCCTCGTTGAGGCGGCACCGAATATTCCAGCCTCCGGCGTCCGGTCGATCTTCCGCGAAGTGATCTCCCTTTCCATCGGCGCCCAGATGGCCAAGCCTGTCGCCTACCTCGGACCCGAAGGTTCCTTCACGCAGCAGGCCCAGCTGCGGGCCTTTGGATCCAGCGTACCGTCCCTGCCGCTGCGTTCGATTAGCGATATCTTTGCCGCCGTTGAATCGGGAGAGGCTTCTTACGGCGTCGTGCCGGTGGAGAACTCCACCGAGGGCGTCGTGAGCCACTCCCTTGACCTCTTGGCGGAATCCGAACTCAAGGTCGTCGCTCAAGTAACGTTGGCCGTCGAACAGTGCCTCGTGGGCTTTGGCTCCCTCGACACAGTGACGCGTGTCCTGTCCAAGGATATCGCCCTCGCCCAATGCCGCGGTTGGCTCTCCCGGCATGCGCCTAACGCGACCTTGGTCGAGACCGACAGCACCGCCGCCGCCGTCGAACAGGTGGCCCGCGAGCCCCAAGGTGCCGCCGCCGTCGCTTCCGCCACTGCGGCCGAATCCCGCGGTGTCCCGATCCTCGCCCGCGGTATCCAGGATCGCCGCGATAACGCGACGCGGTTCTTCGTCATTGGGCTCACGGCTAACGCCACGGGCGCCAAAGAAGAGGTGACGAGTGTCGTGCTCACGTTGAAGCACGAGCCGGGTGCACTCCAGGCGGCCCTCAGTTCTTTTTCCGACCGTGGTATCAACCTGATTCGCATCGAGTCGCGTCCGAGCCGGCGCCGGGCTTGGGAGTATCTCTTCTTCATCGATTTTCCAGGCCATTGGGACTCGTCTGCCGTCCAAGAGGCCGTCGTTGCGCTCAAGGGTCGTTGCGAAATCGTCAAGTGGCTGGGTAGCTACCCACAGTCCGCCGGATGAGCCGTCGCGCCCTTGGCGGCGTTTTGCTCACGCTCCTCGTGCTGACGTGCGGGGTTGCGCTATGGTCGTGGTGGCGGGCTTGGAACGCCCCTTTGGTCCGCGTGCTCTTCCGCCCAGCTTTCTCGGTGTATGGTATCTCGACGGGCACTCCCGTGCGCGTCCAAGGCGTGGTGGTCGGGCAGGTTTCCGCCATTGGCCTCTTTATAGACGCCGAGCAGCGCCTCCGCCCTGAGGTCGTCTTGAGCCTCGATCCCGATACGTTGGAAGACCGCGGTTTCGCTGACCGTCTGCGCGGTGAACGTCTACAAGAGGAGGTGCAACGTGGTCTCCGTGCCCACCTCGTCGCGGTGAGTCCGGCTTCCGGCATGCTCCAAGTCGAACTTTTCTGGGACGCCCAGGATCCACTCCCAACTGAGCTGGCCCGCGACGAGATTCCCGCCTCCGGGTTTACCAGACAGCGCGCCATCGAGCGGGTGGTGAAGGAACTCGAACGGGCGACGAGCCGCGACTTGGGTTTAATCGCCCAAGAGCTCGAAGCGAACCTCGATAAATATTACACGGATACGAATCCCGACCGCGCCGCGGCTTTCTCCGCTCGACTCGAAGCCTCGACGGCAGGGTTCGCTGAGGTGACCTCCGACGAGAACCTCGGGGCGAAGGCCCGTCGTCTGACGGAGAGCTGCGCGGCCTTACGCGCCGCCGCTGCCGACGCCGACCGTCGCCTGGATGGTGAAACTATCGGCCAGCTGCAAGTGCGTCTCGCCGATGCCCGGGCCGCCCTGGAGTCCTTCACGGCTTCGATGGAGGGTTCCGAGGCCAAGCTGAGCGGCACCGCAGCCGAGGTGGCGGATCTTTTTAAGGCGGTCTCCGAGGCGGCCCGCACTTGGACCAAGAAAGCGCGTGGTTTGACGACCGAACCCCAGCCTCGCTGAGGGAAGAGGCTTGCGGGGCTGCCGTCCCAAGGGGTAAGCAAAGGTTTTACCCAACCATGGCCGACCCCACCGATAAGATGGAAAACATCATCAACCTGTGCAAACGCCGCGGGTTTGTCTTCCCTTCCTCCGATATTTACGGCGGTTTTAATGGCTTCTTCGACTACGGCCCTCTCGGCGTCGAGCTGAAGAACAACATCAAGCAGGCTTGGTGGCAGGACTTCGTCCACCGTCGCGATGATATCGTCGGCCTGGATTCCTCGATCATCCACCACCCCACGACGTGGAAGGCTTCAGGCCACATCGAAAACTTCACCGACCCGCTGGTCGATTGTAAGGAGTCCAAGATGCGCTACCGCGCCGACCAGCTGTTCTTCGCCCCCGTCCGCGTGGCGGGCGAGACCATCGGTTATATTTCCGTACTCGAAGACGAGACGATGTCGGCCAAGGCCGAAGAGATGGCCAATGAGATGAAGCGCAAGCTGGCCAAGCAGGGCGCCCTCGAGCCGCTTACGCTCAAGGACTATACCGAGGCGAAGCCCGAGGAGCATGCCCTCATCCCATCGCCCGCCACCGGTAAGCCGGGCTCCCTGACGCCGCCCCGCTCGTTCAACATGATGTTCCAGACGTATGTCGGCGCCATGCAGGACGCTTCCGCAACGGCTTACCTTCGCCCGGAAACGGCGCAGGGTATCTTCATTAACTTTAAGAACGTGGTCGATACCGGCCGCGTGAAGTTGCCGTTCGGCATCGCCCAAATCGGCAAGGCGTTCCGTAACGAAATCAACCCCCGCAACTTCATCTTCCGCTCCCGCGAGTTCGAGCAGATGGAAATCGAATACTTCATCGCCCCGTCGGCCGATTGGCAGACCGCCCACCAGGGCTGGATCGAGGGTTGCCTCGCTTGGTTCGAGTCCATCGGTATCCCGCGCGCCAAGCTCTCGCTCTACCCGCACCCGACCGAAAAGCTCGCCCACTACTCCAAGGGCACGACGGACATCATGTTTGAGTTCCCCTTCGGCGTGCAGGAACTGCAAGGCGTCGCCGCTCGTGGCGACTTCGACCTCACGCAACACAGCGATGTGTCTGGTACTAAACTCGATTGGTTCGACGAGGCTGCCAAGGCCCGCTTTATCCCACATGTCATCGAGCCGTCCGTCGGCGTCGACCGCGTATTCCTCGCCTTACTCACCACGGCTTACCACGAAGATGAGGTCGAAGGCGAAAAGCGCATCGTGCTCCGCTTGCCGGCCCGCGTCGCCCCGTTCAAGGCCGCCGTCTTCCCGCTGCTAAAGAATAAGCCCGCCCTCGTTGAGCGCGCCGAAGCCCTCTACCGCCGACTGAAGAAGCGCTTCAATGTCTTCTACGACGAGTCCGGTAACATCGGTCGCCGCTACCGTCGCCAGGATGAGATCGGCACGCCCTTCGGTATCACCATCGACTTCGATACGATCGAGAAGGACGCCGGCGTCACGGTCCGTAACCGCGATACGCTGGAGCAGGTCCGCATGACGGAGGACGAGGTCGTCCGCTTCCTCGACGAGCAGGTTAACGGCTAACCGCCGTCGCGCCCGCGAGTTCTTCCGCCATCCGCGCGATCCGTCGCTTCCCGCACAGGGAGGCGGCGATCGTGAGGTTGCGGAGGCCTTGCGGTAGGTGCGCGAGGAAGTCCGCCCGGCCTTGCTTGCGGCCGAGGAAGGCGTAGGCCCCGCAGGCCTGCAGGAGGCGCTGCGTGGCGGCGATGTGGAAGAGGTACGAAAACTCGTCGAGCGAGCCTTTCCAGTCAGCGACTTCGCGGGCGTGGTCTTCAATCTCGATCCGCCAGAGGTCCATGTCCTTGCAGGTGAGGTAGGGGTCGAAGGCGAGCGAGGCGTAGTCGTAGAACTGGCAACCGAGGCGCGCACCTTGGAAATCAATCAGCCAAGCTTGGTCTTGGCGGACGAGAATGTTCTGCGATTGGAAGTCGCGGTGCACGAGCACCTGCGGGCGGCCGCTCAGTTCCTTGGCGAGCGTGGCCATCTCATTCTGAAGGTCGCGGTCAAGCTTGCGGCCGGCGAGGACGTTGTCCGTGAAGTACTGGCGCTCCCAAGTGTAGAGTTTGTCACCAAAGGGCTCCATCAAGGGTACGCCGGCGGTCTGCACGGCTTCCGCCCCGAGGCGATGGAGGTGACCGAGCTGTTCCAGCGCCGAAGCGACAGCGGGCCAAGGGAAGGTGGGCTGTTGGGAGAGCGACCAGAGGTCGGTGTCACCGAGGTCCTCCATGACGAGCACGCCAGCGTCTGTGTCTTCAGCGAGGACCTGCGGGACGTTGATACCCGCGGCGAAGAGCGCGTGACCGAGGCGTCCGTAGCCAAGGTTCTCCGGTCGGGCATCGTCGTAGATGCACAGCATGGCAGTAATGCCGTCGGGCTTCGCCACCCGGTGGAAGCGTCGACCCGAGCCACCTTTGATCGGTGCCTCGCCCGCCGTGAGGGTGTAGCCAAACAGCTTGGCAGCATCGACCGTGGCAATTGCCCCGCGGATGGGTTTTTCGATTTCGGCTTTCACCTGCTGGTACTCTGCAACGGTACCCAAGTCATGCCAATGCGCCGAGGGGTCGAGGTATCCCTGCACCGAGCCTGGCGTGGCTTGGACGCGGGTGAGGAAGTGCTCGACGAGTGAGACGCTCGCCGGCGGCACGCCCGCGGCGAACGCGCGCGTGACGAAGCAGATACCAGTGTATTGATAGGCTAAGTCGCTCTTGCCGAGGCGATCGCGGAGGTCCGTCACAAAGCCGTCATCCGTGATGCGCACATTGGTGTTCGGGCCTTTCTCGCGCACGACGAGCGTGGCTTCGGCTCCGTTCGTGATATGGTGCGCATACGCTTCAGCGAGCTGGACGTCTGAGAGGATATCACCGTTCCAGACCACGAGCTGCGTATCTTCGGCCGTCAGGAATTGGGTGATGTTCGCTAAACCGCCGCCGGTTTCGAGCAGCACGGGTTCATGGACGAACCGGATTTCGGCGTCCTGCCAGCGGCCCGTCGGGAAGGCCTGCGTCCAAGCTTCCGGGCAGTGGTGCGTATTGATGAGGAATCGGCGCGTGCCGGCGGCGTAGAGCTTCGCGAGCGCGCGCTCAACCATCGGCTTACCGCCCAAGGGGAGCAGCGGCTTCGGACAATGCTCCGTCAGTGGACGTAGGCGCGTGCCGAGGCCGGCACCGAGGATAAAAGCGGTCTTTGGAAAATCAGGCATGGGAAGGGGGTTGGGCGGAGCAGGCCGGGCAGATGCCGTAAATCTCCATCACATGAGTCAGGTCTGCAAAGCCTTTACCTCGGGCGGCGGCTTCGAGCCGGCTGGTGTCGCAGCCGGGTAGGCGTTCGATGCGGCCGCAACGTCGACAGATGACGTGGTGGTGATGATGCCCCGGGGCGACGAGGGCGTAGAGGCTGCGGCCCCGCTCAAGCGGGTGCCGTTGCAGGATGCCGGCTTCGTCCAAGGCCCCGAGACTACGGTAGACGGTCACGAGGTCCAAGGTGCCATCTCCAGCAGCGGCGTGAATTTCCTCGGCGCTCATTGGGCGGGTGGCTTCGGCCAAGATGTTGAGCATGGCTAACCGTGGGGTGGTGACCCGGAGGGAGCGCTCTTTCATCCGCAGGACCGCCGCTTCGACCCGGGGCAGGGGGCTACCCCCGCAACATTGGTCGTCGTGTCGATGTCCCTGGGCCATGGGGTTAGTTTGCTGAGCCTTATGACGTGGCAACACCGAATGGCCACTTGCCAGCCGTCCCGGTCTGGTTTCTCTCGTGTCACGCATGTCCGACCGTCCGGTCCAGTCTGCGGCCCCGCGTGAGCTCGGGCCGACGTCCTACCAAGACTTCGTCTCGGCCGAGGCCTTTCCACTCGAGCTGGGCGGCGAACTGCCTGGCTTGACGCTCCGCTATGAGACCTACGGGAAATTACTCCCCGATAAGTCTAATGCCATCTTAGTGCCGCATGCGCTCAGCGGTGACCACCATTTGGCCGGTCGGTATACCCCCGAAGATCCTAAGGCCGGGTGGTGGGATCATTTCGTCGGTCCCGGTAAGGCCATCGACACGGACCGTTTCTTCGTCATCGGCGTAAATTGTCTCGGGGGCTGTCGTGGCTCGACGGGGCCGCTTTCCATCGACCCCCGCACGGGTCAACGCTTCGGCGGCTATTTTCCCGAGATTACTTTGGGCGACATCGTCCGCGCTCAACGGTTGGTGCTGCACCATCTCGGCATTACAAAACTCCACGCCATCGTCGGCGGTTCCATGGGCGGCATGCAGGCGTTACTGTGGTCCGGCGATTACCCCACTGAGGTGGGCCGCATCGCGATCTTGGCCGCCGGTCTCAGCCAGTCGCCCATGGCCATCGCCCTCAACGCGGCCTCCCGGGCCTGCGTGGAGACCGACCCTAATTTTCGTGGGGGCCATTATACCCCCGGCGAAGGCCCAGACTCCGGTTTGGCCGTCGGCCGGATGATCAGCCATATCAGCTACCTTTCTTCCGCGGCGTTCGATCAGAAGTTCGGTCGGGCCCGCGTGCCCGGCGCTCAGCCCAAGGACCCGGTCTTCTGGCAGGTGGAAAATTACCTGAATCACCAAGGCCAAGCTTTCGTGAAGCGCTTCGACGCCAATAGCTGGCTCCGCATCACCCGGGCCGTCGACCGTTTCGACCTAACCGCCCGGGCCGCCGCTGGCCGTTTGTTCCAGCCAGCCGGCCCCGAAGTCCTGGCGATAGGCTTCTCCAGTGATTGGCTTTACCCGACGAGCGAGCTCCGCATGGTCGTCGCAGCGGCGACGGCGGTGGGCGTTAATGCAGCCTACTTGGAAGTGATGACCGATGCCGGCCACGATGGCTTCCTGCTGCCCGACACGGGCTTGAGCGTCCGTCTGCACGCCTTCCTCGGCTAAGTGTCAGAGCAGCGGCGCTAAGGTCTTCGAGATGGCTTCAAGCATCCGGCCTCTCCATGTTCGGCTCCGACGGTAGAGGTCCTCGGAGTAAGGCGAAGACTCGGCCTCCAGGCTCGCCACGAAACTTTGCACCGCGGTCAAGGCCGCCGGGTCGCGCACAACTGCCGCAATCTCGTAGTTGAGGAAGAGCGAACGCATGTCGAGGTTCGCCGAGCCGATGATGAGGCTTTCGTCGTCGGCGATGAAGAGCTTGGCGTGCAGGACGTCGGGCTTGAAGAAGAGAATTTCGGCCCCGGCTTCCTTGAGCTGGCGTAGATACCAGCGGCGCGCGAAGTCGAGGAGGCGATGGTCGGAGCGGCGCGGGACCAGCACGCGGACGCGCCGTCCTTTGGCGGCAGCGGCAACGAGCAGCCGGAAGAGCGCTTTGTCCGGTACGAAGTAGGGCGTAACGATGGTGATCGAGGCGCGGGCATTCTCAATCAACGCGACATATTTCTCCCACAAGGGATCGTTCACGCAGTCAGGGCCCGAAGCGATGACTTCAACGTCGACCTCGCCTTGGTGCTCGGGTTGATTGCGGAGGAGGTCCGCAAAGGTCGCGGGATCGGCGTCCGTGGCTTGGCACCAATCGGCGATAAAGACTTGCTCGAGCGCCGCGGCCGCGGGCCCAGCGAGTCGGAACGAGCAGTCGCGGAAGCGCCGGTTGGAGGGCTCACGCCCCATGTAGGCGAGCCCAATGTTCTGCCCGCCGATGATGGCGATCTGGCCGTCGAAGACCGCAATCTTCCGGTGATTACGCCAATTCGCGGAGCCCTTGCCTTGCATGGGCAGGACAGGGTTGAAGCGCGCCACTTGTCCGCCTGCCTTGACCAGCGTGCGCCCAAGGCGCAACGGCGTACCCCAGCTGCCGACGGCATCTACCAATACCCGCACCTCCACGCCTTCCCGTGCGCGGCGTACGAGTAAACTCCTGATTTCACGACCGACGGCGTCCGGGGCGAGGATGTACGTGGAAATATGAATGCGGTGACGGGCGGCGAGAATCTCGGTATGCAAGGCTTCTAAGGTGTCGTGGCCGTGTCTATCGCCCAACATGCGGAAGGAATTGCCCGCCGATGTCACGGGGCCCGCCAGCCGCCGCGCCGCTGCCTTGATCCGTTGCTTCACTTTCGCCAAGGCGCTGTGCTTGCGGCCACCGAAGAGGAAAATCACCGTGGCGGTGATGAGCGGGAAGAAGAGCACCGCCGGCCCCCAGAGCAACGCGTAGCTCAGCGTGACGCGTGCACGGACGACCCGGATAATGACAAACAGGCCAGCCAGTAGACGTAACCCCAGCCACATGTTTTCAGCGTCGAGCGCGAAGGGCAGGGGATTGGTCCAGACCAACATAGCAGCAACGTAGCGGCCACCCTTGGCTTTGGGCACAAAAAAAGACCCCGGTTGCCCGGGGTCTTGTTGGGAGCGTGGTGAACGCTTAGTTGCCAGCCTTGTCGAGCAAGTCGCCGAGGCTGTTGAAGTCGCCGCTGCCCGCGGAGGACGAACCGCCCGTCGACTGCGCCGGAGCACCACCCGTGGACGGGCCCTTGATGCGCTCGTACGAGCTGATTTCGGCCTGCAGACGCTCTGGGTCGTAGTTCGCGGCCTTAATCGAGAGACCGATACGGCGGTCTTCCTTGTCGATTTTGATGACGCGAGCCGTGACTTCCTGGCCGACCTTGACGATGTCCTTGACGTTCTCAACGCGCTGTTCGGCGAGCTGGGAGACGTGCACAAGGCCATCGATTTCGTCGGAGAGTTCGATGAAGGCACCGAAGTTGGCCACCTTGGAGACCTTGCCGTTGACGAGGTCGCCGATGCGGTACTTGCGGTCGATTTCGCTCCAGGGATCCTGCTGGGTCTGCTTGACGCCGAGCGAGATGCGCTGCTGGTCGACATCCACGTCGAGGACGATGGCTTCGACGTCGTCGCCCTTCTTCATGACTTCGGCCGGGTTGTTGATGCGGCGCGTCCAGCTCATGTCGGACACGTGCACCATGCCATCGATACCGTCTTCGAGTTCGACGAAGGCACCGTAGTTGGTGAGGTTGCGCACCTTGCCGCGGACGCGAGCGCCCACTGGGTAGCTGTGGCGAACCTTTTCCCATGGATTGGTTTCGAGCTGGCGGATGCCGAGGGAGATCTTCTGCTCTTCCTTGTTGAAGTTGAGGATAACCGCGTCGACTTCCTGGCCGACCTTGAGGATATCAGAAGGCTTCTGGACGCGCTTGGTCCAAGAGAGTTCGGAGACGTGGACGAGGCCTTCGACGCCGCCTTCGATCTCGATGAACGCGCCGTAAGCGACGAGGTTGACGACCTTGCCGTGCACCTTGGTGCCGACTGGGTAACGCTTCTCGATGCCTTCCCAAGGGTTGGGCTGGGTCTGCTTGAGGCCGAGGGAGACGCGTTCGCGCTCACGATCGACTTCGACCACCATGACGGTGATTTCTTCACCGACCTTGACGACTTCGCTCGGGTGACCGATGCGGCCCCAGGACATGTCGGTGACGTGGAGGAGGCCGTCGAGACCGTCGAGATCCACGAAGGCACCGTAGTCGGTGATGTTCTTGACGATACCGCGACGGATGACGCCGGGCTTGACCTCTTCGAGGAGCTTGCGGCGGCTTTCGCCACGCTGTTCTTCGATGAGTTCGCGACGGGAGACGACGAGGTTCTTCTTCTCTTTGTTGATCTTGATGATCTTGAAGTCGAAGGTCTGACCGACGAAGCCTTCGAGGTTCTTCGGAGGGTTAACGTCAATCTGCGACGACGGCATGAAGGCGTCGACGCCGACGGAGACGATGAGGCCGCCCTTGACGACGGACTTCACGCGGCCCTGGACAATCGAGCCTTCTTGGCAATTGGCTTCGATGCTTTCCCACTTCCGGATTTGGAGGGCGCGATCGTAGGAGACGGTCGGGGTGCCGTCCTTGTTTTCAAGGCGTTCGAGATAGACTTCGATTTCCATGCCGACCTGGACTTCGGCCATGTCGGGGAATTCGCCTTGCGGGATGAAACCCTCGGACTTGCCGTTGATGTCGACGATGATGTCCTTGTCGCCACGGATTTCCGTAACGGTGGCCTTGATGACCGAGTGTGCTTTGAGCGCGCCGAAATTAGAATCGGCGAGCAGTTTTTCCATGAGGCTCATTGTATTTAGACTGTTTGTCCTGGTCGTCGCGGAGGACGTTTCCAGGGTTTGGTTGTGGGTTTTGGTTTTCCCTCCGGAGATTCCACGGGCAGATGCCAGCGGGCCGAAAGGAGGTCTGAAAGAACCTGCTGAGGAGGGGGGTGGCAAGCCCGATTATCGGGCGACGGCGTCCCAATGGGCCTTGAACTCGGGGTCATCTTTCCAGGCGGGTCGGCCCTGTAAGCCTTGGAGGGCCTTCTTGGCGGGTTCTTTCAGGCCTTTTTTCTCAAAAAAGAGGGCAACCTCCCAAACCAGGCCGTCATCAGCCTTGTCTAGCCCCGCCCAGACTTGGGGATTCCAGACAAGGGGGAGGGCTTGCTCCTGCCGGGCTTGGGCCAAGGCGAAAGCCAACGGTAGGGAAGGGGTCCGGCGTTGGGCGGCATCGAGGTCGGCCAAGGCCTTGGCGCTTTCGTCCTTCGGGCGGAGCTGGGCGGCCCGGATGACGGCATAGGCCCCAAGTTCGTCAGGCTTCTGCTGGAAGTCCGCCAGTTGCTTCGCGATGTCCCGGGCAAAGGGGCGGTAGAATGGGTCGCCCAAGATCGTCCCCTGCCAACTGACGGCGGGGTTGGCGTACCAAGCGGCTTCCCCAACGGTCATGCCTTGCTGGAGGCCTTGGATGAGCAGGTCCGGCCGCAATGTAAACGTGAGGTAGGGCTCGTAGACGTTACCGGAGGTATGCGCCGCGCCTTGCTTCACCAGCCAAGGGGTCCAGCCAGCGCTTTCGAAGCGCAGCGTGCCCGCCGAAAAACTGTGTAGGTGCAGGGCAATCGCCCCCGGGGCTAACTGGACGGACGGTAAGGCAAAGCGGCCTTCGGCTTTCTGGCTATACCAACCGAGGTAAAAGGCGGGAGCATCGGAACGGGCCTTCCCGCCGAACTGTTGCCGCGTGTTCTCGATGTCCGTTGGAAAGCCGAGCTGCTGCGTCAACTCCGCGGCATTCTTAAACCAAGTATCGCCGTCCGGATAAGGCCCGCCGACGTCTACATAGGCGCGTCCGCGCAGGCCTTGAGCCTCCGCTCGCCAAGCGCCTTGCATGGCGCGGAGGACATCGGCAGGGGTGGGCCCATCCAGCCGCGCCGTGCGGATGATTTCCGCCGCGTCCGCCGGGGCTAAGGTTCGTTGCTGAAACCACGGGTTCGGCTTCGCGCCTTCCGGGTCGAGGTTCACAGTGGCGAGCAGCGCGAGTTCGCTGTCCACACAGGCTTGGTCGCCGCGAATGCCTTGTTTGCCGCCGCCGAGTACCTTGATTCCACTGGGCTGAATCTTCAGCGGGACGCCATGCATGAGTACAATCCAGCTGAGCTTGGGCGCCGCCGTCGGCAGATAATCTTGGCGCCCACGCACGTCTTTACCGGCGACGTATTGCCCGGTTAAAAGGCCCGCCGCGAGGAGCTTGCTACGGAGCGGGTTGAGTAGCGTGTCACTGTATTGCGACCAGGTGATGGTCTCCTCGGTCGAGAGGTCTAAGAGGATGAGGTTCTGGTCGGGGATGCCGCGATACCGCATGAACGTCTTCGCCAGCTCGACGCCCGCGGGGGCATTGCTGTTCGCGACGACGATGGTCGTAGCGGGCGCAATCTCCGCGCGTCCGCTGGAAGCGTACGCGAGAACCAGCAGCAGTAAGAGGGACCGAACCATGCCCCAAACTTAACGCCCTGCGTCCGTCGCGAAAGCGTAAACGCTTGGCTACTGCTTCGAGCGGACGCGCCCGACGTAGTTGGTCACGCCTTCAGCAATGGCTTCCGCCAGCTTCTGGCGATAGGCGGCGTTGGCGATTTGCGCGCCTTCGGTCCGGCTGGAGACGAAGCCACCTTCCACGAGGACGCCCGGACAGTTCAGGGTGCGTAGGACCGCAAAGCGCGACCGCCGGATGCCGCGGTCCTCGGCGCCAGTGGCCTTGATTAACGAACGCTGTATATTCCAGGCGAGGAGTAGGTTAAAGGTATCAAAGCGGTTACCAGGTTCGGCGGTGATATCCGCGCGGCTGGAAGCTTTATTCGTCGAGGACTGTCCCGCCGGGGTGAGGCAGTAGGTCTCAATCCCCGAGCTGCTGGCATCTCCCTTGGCACCACCATTGTAGTGTAGGCTGACGAAGAGGTCGGCCTTGAGCTTATTCGCCGCCGCGGGGCGGTCGTCGAGGTCGACAAAGGTATCCTTTTCTCGCGTCAGGATGACTTCAAAGCCCCGTTTCTCGAGCAGGAGTTTAATCCGTAAGGCGGTGTCGAGGGTGGCCGCTTTTTCGTTATAACCCAGCGCCGCACTGACAATACCAGGGTCCTTACCGCCATGCCCCGGGTCGATCAAAATACGCTTGGTCCCTGGTAGCTGCGGCGGCAAACGCCAGAGCAAGGGGACAAGTACTTTATCATAGTCGCGCCGGGTGACGGTGAGTTTCGTTTTCTTCTCGTCGATGTTATCTTCAAGGAAGACTTTCAGGCCACCAATGAGGACGTGGTCGCGGTTCTTCTCCGCAAAGAGGTCGGGCCACCCTTTGGCACTGAAGCGTTCCACCGTCGCGGGGTCACCCTTCTGGGCGACCGCTTGAAACCCAAGCAGGCGCACGGAGTCTCCGAGGTAGATGTCTTGAGTAGCCGCAGATAGCAGGGCGGTGCCGCCCAACAGGGCGATCAGGGAAGCGCAGATGCTCAGGCGACCACGCACGACCTTACTCCGGATCGTTCTCGCCGTTGTCCACCGCGGAGTCGTCTTCGCCGTCGTCCTCGGCTGGCGCCGCATTGTGGATTAACTTGCGTCGATTAGCTTGTAAAGGGGTCATGCCGACGACAATCGCTCGGCCGCTGCGCTTGGGCTCGTTATCGCGCGTGGCGATATGAATCAAGGCTTCGATGGCGCGCTTCATGGTCTCGAGGCCGATTTCTGGGTGCTCGAGTTCGCGGTAACGGTACTGCAGGAGCAGCTTCACCTTGTGGCCGTGATACAGGAAGTTTTCGGCGCGGCGGACCTTGATGAAAAGGTCATGCACGTCGATACGCGGGCGGAGTTTGATCTCCTTGACCTTCGTCGCGGTCTTCTGGTGCTTATGCTTCTTGGCTTCTTCGTAGAGGTACTTGCCGTACTCCATGAGTTTGCACACCGGCGGCGTGGCCGTCGCCGCAATCTCGATGAGGTCGACGCCGAATTCACGGGCCAACTCCAAGGCCTTGGCGGTCTGCATGACGCCAAGCATTTCGCCTTTGGGCGAGATGACGCGAATCTCGGTCGCACGGATGCGGTCGTTACGCTTGGGTCCTTTATCCTCCCGGCTGCGGAAGTTTCCGCGTTGTTGACCAGAGCTACTGGAGGAGGAACTCGGCCGGGGGCCGTTCGGGCGATAGGGCGGTGGCATTAGGTATCTTCGGGCGTGTCGTTACGTGCCTAAACTCCGCTTGAATGCGGTTGGGTTCAAGCACCGATTACACCGAAGACCGCTTAACGGCGGCCCAGCAGATTAACTTATTTCAAGGCGGCGATGGCGGCGAGGACCTGGCTGCCGTGCTCCGCGGCTTCAACTTTCGGAATCACCGCCAAGAGTTTACCGTCTCCATCAAAGAGGTAAGCGGCCCGCAGTGGACCGAGGTACTTTTTACCGTACATGGATTTTTCGACGATCGCATCCATGGCCTTAGAGAATTGGTCCTCTGGGTCCGCCACCAAGGTGTACTTGAAGCCATGCTTGGCGGCATACTTGGTGTGAGCGGCGCAGGTATCTCGGGAGACACCAATAATTGTAAACCCTTGCTTACCAAGGGCTTTCTCGTGTTTAGCAAGGTCCGCTGTCTGCTTATCACAGGCCGAGGTGTTGTTGCGCATGTAGACCGAAACGACCGTCGGGCCGTCGATGAGCTTAGAAAAGGGGCCGTTGACGGGCTTTCCGTCGACTAAGGCATCGATTTTAAAGGATAACTTAGGCTTTTTTCCTGGTGTCAGCATGGCGATGAGAGTGAGAAGGGTGAAAGGCGGAGGGGAGGCGATCGGTGGGCTTTGTCAAACGGGGCAGGGTTTTCGCAAATAACTGTACCGCCCGCCGGCTTCCTCGCCCTTTCCCCTTTACAAACCACCCCCAGTCTTCTTTGTTCAGCCCCTTTCCGCCATGCAAAAGACCCGCAAGTCAGTCTCCAAGCGCTTTAAGGTGACCGGTACCGGCAAAGTGATGCGTCGTTCCTCGAACACGCGCCACCTGCTCAGCTCCAAGTCCCGCAAGCAGCGCCGTCGTGCCAACAAGTCCAAGCGCGTCGACTCCGGCTTCGAGAAGAAGATGCTGGCTTCGATGCCTTTTGCCTAAATCGGCGATCCCCTCTGGCCAAAAGGGTGTTCTCAAGGCGACCCCGCGGCCTCTTATAAACCAATAAAAATACCACACCAACATGCCTCGTGCAACCAACGGTCCAGCCACTAAGGCGCGCAAACGTCGCGCCATTCGTGCCGCTAAGGGCTACTTCGGAAATAAATCCCGCCTGTACATCTACGCTCTCGAAGCCGTACAGCGCGCGCAGAAGTTCGCTTACCGCGATCGTCGCAAAAACAAGTCCACTTTCCGCCAGCTGTGGATCGTGCGTCTGAACGCTGCCTGCCGTCCCCTCGGCATCAGCTACAGCCGCCTGGTCAATGGTCTCAAGAAGGCGAATATCACGATTGACCGTAAGAACCTCAGCGAGCTCGCGATTCACGATGCTCCGGCGTTCGTGGCCATCGTGACCAAGGCTCAGGCCGCGCTGAAGTAAGCGCGCTGCCAGCGTCTCCTCGAAGGCCCCGGTCACCCCGGGGCCTTTTTGTTTTCAGAGGGGTGCTTTCGCTTGCCGATTGGCCCCGCCCCCGCACAAATCAAGGGCATGCAGCAGCAGCTCGCCCAGCTCGTCGCCACCGCCCAGCAGGAGGCCCTCGCCGTCACGTCCCGTGCCGAGCTGGAGGCCTTTAAGGCGCGCGTGGTCGGCCCCAATGGCTCCCTCACCGCCGTGATGAAGGGGATGGCCACGTTGTCCAAAGAGGAACGCCCCGTCGTGGGTAAGCTGATCAACGAGGCGAAGCGGTCCGTCGAGGAGCTGCTCGCCGCCTTGCTCCTTAAGGTCGAGGACGCCGAAATTTCCGCTGCCTTGGGTACGCCGTGGGATGCCACGCTCACCGGCCCCGATGCTCCCGCGGGTTCCCTGCACCCGCTGACGCGTACGCGCGAGCGGATTCTCGCTTCGTTCCGTAAGCTGGGCTTCACGGTCGCTGAGGGTCCCGAAATCGAAACGGAGTGGCATTGTTTCGACGCACTCAACACGCCCGCCGATCACCCAGCGCGTGACATGCAAGACACGCTCTACATGCCGAAGGCTTTCCGCTCCGCCGACGCCCCGCGTAAGGGTGAAGAGGCGCTCGTGCTGCGCACCCACACGTCGAGCGTTCAGGTACGCACAATGCTTTCCCGTAAGCCGCCGTTCCGGATTGTGGCCCCAGGTCGTTGCTTCCGCCGCGACGCGGTCGACGCGACGCACTCCGCTAACTTCCACCAGGTCGAGGGTCTCTGGATCGACCGTAATGTGACGCTCGCTGACTTGCGCGGGGTGCTCGATTTCTTCGTGAAGGAGACGTTCGGGCCCGACGCCGAAATCCGTCTGCGTCCGTCGTTCTTCCCGTTCACGGAGCCGTCCTTCGAGATGGACCTGCGCTCGCCGAACCTCGGTCGTCTGTCCAATCGCTGGCTCGAAATCATGGGCTGCGGTCTGGTCGACCCTAAGGTGCTCGAGCTCTGCGGGCTCGATCCCGAGGAATTCTCCGGCCTGGCCTTTGGGCTCGGGCTGGAACGCATCGCGATGCTGGTCCACGGCATCGATGACATCCGCCATTTCTACAATAACGACCTGCGCTTCCTGCGCCAGTTCGCCTAAGCCATGAAAGTTTCTTTCCAAGCGCTCTCCCGCCACGTCGACCTTTCCGGGGTCACGACCGATCGTCTCGCCGAGGTGCTCCCGATGCTGGGGCTCGAGGTGGAGTCAGTCCACACGTTCGGCCTCGCACCGCTACCCCTCGTGGTGGTCGGTGAGATCGTGTCTTTCGAAAAACACCCGTCCGCCGATCGTCTCAGTGTTTGCCGCGTCGACGTGGGTGATGGTAACCCGCGTCAAATCGTCTGCGGCGCCAAGAACTTCAAGGCGGGCGACCGCGTGCCCGTCGCCCTCCCTGGTACGGTGATGCCCGGTGGTTTTGAAATTAAGGTCTCGAAACTCCGCGACGTCGATTCGGCAGGTATGCTGTGCTCGTCCGAAGAACTGGGTCTCGGTAAGGGCGAGGATGGGCTGCTCATCCTGACGCCCCAACAGCCTACTCCCGGGACGCTGCTCAATAAATTATTCGGTGCCCCGGATACGGTACTCGAGATTTCCGTCACGCCGAACCGCGGCGATTGCCTCGGTCTGCGTGGGGTCGCCCGTGATGTGGCCGCTGCCCTCAACTTGCCGTTGAAGCCGCTGACGGTGAAGACGCTGGCTGGCCTCGCCGTCGCCCCGACCGCCCACGATGCGTTCGGTTTCGTCCGCTCGTCCTCGGAGTTCTGTCCTTACTACACGCTGCGCACGTTGAAGAACGTGAAGGTGGGCCCCAGCCCCGATTGGCTCCGTCGTGACCTCGAAGCCGCGGGTCTGCGTCCAATCAACAATGTGGTCGATATCACCAACTGGGTGCTGCTCGAACTGGGCCAGCCTCTCCACGCGTTCGACGCGGCCAAGGTTTCCGGCGGGATCGAAGCGCGCCCCGCCCGCGAGGGCGAGGAGCTCGTGCTGCTCGACGGTAAGAAGGTGAAACTGGAAACGGGGATCTGCGTCATCGCCGATGCCCAGCGTCCACTCGTCGTCGCCGGTGTCATGGGTGGCAACGAAAGTGGTGTGACCAACGCCACGACCACGGTCCTGCTCGAAGCAGCTTGGTTCAAGCCCGGCGAAATCCGTCGCGTGGCCCGCCGTCTCGGCGTGTCCACCGATTCTTCGCACCGCTTCGCCCGGGATGTTGATCCCGCCGGCGTTGAACTGGCTTCGCGCCTCGCAACGGACTTACTCATCGAACTGGCCGGCGCTGAAGTGGTCGGACCCGCCGTGGTCGTGGGTCAGCCGCCTCGCGCCGACGCTAATATCGCGCTGCCCGCCGGCTACGTGGCCGCTAAGTTGGGCACAGCCATCGCCGATGCCGATGTGACCCAAGCGTTCCAGCGCTTAGGCTTTACGGTCTCGCCGACGTCGACCGGCTTCTCCGTCCTGGTGCCGTCCTTCCGCTCCGATGTGACGCGCCCCATCGACTTGGTCGAGGAATTCATCCGCATCTACGGGACCGATAAGGTGCCCGCCGGCCGCCCCATCGCCCCGCTCCCAGGCGACGAAGATACGCGTTCATCGGGTTTCACCCGCGAGGTGGCTATTCGTCTCGCCGGCGCGGGTTTCACGGAGTGCTGTCATTATACTTTACGCGATGCCGCTGAGGTTGCCCGTACGCTTGGCGAGGCCGCGACCACGCAGTTGGCCCTCGAGAACCCGCTCACGGCCGACCAATCGCACGTCCGCGCATCGCTCGTCCCAGGGCTCACCGCCGCCCTTGCCCTCAATGTCTCGGTCCACGCCGATCCCCGCGGTCTCTTCGAGGTCGGGGTCGTCTTTCGTCCGCAAGCCGATGGCACGGTGCGCGAATTCCTCGCAGTGGCCTTCGCCGCCCCGGCCGAATCTCTCGTGCGTTCCTGGAAGTCGCGTGAGGCCTTTGATGTCCTGCGCGCGAAGCGCTTGCTGTCCGACGTGGCCACGCTCGCCGGCGTGACGGCATCTCGTCTGTCCTTCGGTGTCGCCACGGGTGGTCTCTGGCAGGCCGACCATGCTTCTTCTTTAGTCGATCGCGGCCGCTCCGCCGACGGTGCCTGCGGAGTCCTTGACCTCCGCTGGACGCGCTCGCTCGGCCTGAAGGGTTCCATCGTGGCCGGCGAATTCCTGTTGCCTCGCTCCACGTTCGCCGACGCGCTCCGTATCCCGCGCTTTGAGGCGTTCTCGTCCTTCCCGCCCGCCACGCGCGATGTCGCCGTCATCGTGCCGACCACTACCGCCGCCGGCGAGGTACTCAATCGCGTCCAACAGGCTGCCGCCAAGGCCGCCGGTAAGGAGTTCGCCTTGGAGTCGGTCAATTGTTTCGATGTCTTCAGCGGCCCCGGCCTGCCCGAGGGCACGCGTAGCGTAGCCTTTGAGATTCGCTGGCGCCACGCGGCCCGCACGCTCACCGACGAAGAGGCGAACCGCGCTATGGCCGCCGTCATCGCCGCCCTCGAAAAGGGCGCTGGCTGGACCATCCGTAGCTAATCGCCATGGCCGAAGGTTTTGACATCGACCATCTCGCGAAGCTCGCCCGCCTCAGCCTCACTCCCGAGGAGAAGGCGCTGTATTCGTCCCAGCTGAATTCCATCATTGGTCACTTTCAGGCACTGGCGCAGGCCGACCTGCCCACGTCCATCGACGATGCCCGCGTGGTCCGTGAATCCGCCCTGCGCTCCGATGTTCCCGGCCCGTCCCTCGGTGCCGAGGCGGTGACCCGGATTGCACCGGCTTCGCGTGATGGGCAAATTTCCGTCCCGCGCGTCGTGGACGACGAAGCCTAAGCCATGGCCGAGATTCTCCACACGCTTTCCGCCGCCGAACTGGGCCGCCGCCTCACCGCGGGTACGCTGACGTCCCGCGCGCTTTGCGAGGCGCTCATCGCCCGCTACGACGTCTTAAACGAAAAGGTCGGTGCATTCACGCACCTCGATCGCGCGGATGTCCTCGCCCAAGCCGACGCTTCCGATGCGCGCCGTCAGGCCGGGGAGGGTAGGGGCCCCCTCGAAGGTATCCCGGTTGCGATTAAGGATAATATCGCCGTCAAGGGTCAGCCCCTGACGTGCTCCAGCAAGATGCTGGCGTCATTGGTGTCTCCGTATGACTCCCACGTGGCCGAGCGTCTCCGCGCGGCCGGCGCCATTCTCTACGGCCGCTTGAACATGGATGAGTTCGCCATGGGTTCGTCCACCGAGAACTCCGCGGTCCGCAAGACGTTCAACCCTTGGGATCTGACCCGTATCCCTGGTGGCTCTTCCGGTGGTAGTGCCGCCGCCCTCGCGGCCGGCCTCGTCCCGCTTTCTCTCGGCTCCGACACGGGTGGCTCCATCCGCCAACCGGCCTCGCACTGCGGCGTGGTTGGCCTGAAGCCTACTTACGGACTAGTGTCCCGCTTCGGTCTCGTGGCCTTCGCTTCGTCGCTCGACCAGATCGGCCCGATGGCCCGCAGCGTCGAAGACTGTGAACTGTTACTCGCGGCGCTGGCTTCGGCCGACGCCCGCGACATGACCTGCTTCGGCTCCGACGAGCGTACGCTGACCGCAGCAGGCGAGGCCAAGAAGCTTCGCATCGGCATCCCGAAGGGTTTCCTCGGTAAGGGTGTCGCCCCTGAGGTCGCTGCGGCCGTCAATGCCGCGATTGAATTCTACCGCGCCCAGGGTTGTGCGATCTCCGAGGTCGAACTGCCTTCCGCTGACCTCGCCGTGCCGACTTACTACGTGGTCGCAACAGCCGAGGCTTCTTCGAACTTGGGCCGTTACGATGGCGTCCGCTACGGTCATCGTTCCGCGCAAGCGTCGACACCAGTCGAGATGATGACGAATAGCCGCTCCGAGGGCTTTGGCCCCGAGGTGAAGCGCCGTATCTTGCTCGGGACGTTCGTGCTGAGCGCCGGTTACGCCGACGCCTATTATAACCGTGCCCTTCGCGCCCGCGCTAAGATCCGTGCCGAATACTTGGCCGCACTGTCGCAGGTTGATATACTGCTGACGCCGACGGTCCCAACCCCAGCGTTTAAGGTCGGTGAAAAGGCGTCCGACCCGCTCCAACTTTACTTGGAAGATATCTTCACGATTCCAGCCAACCTCGCAGGGCTACCAGCACTCTCCGTGCCCTGCGGTCAGTCCGGCCACCTGCCGGTCGGCTTCCACCTCGTGGGTGCTCCGCTCTCCGAAGCCAAACTGCTCGCCGCGGGTCGCCTCTTCGAGGCCGCCCATGGCTTCGCCCACCAACAAGCCGCGCTATGAGTTCCTCCTCTGACTGGGAAGTCGTCATCGGGCTCGAGGTGCACGTCCAACTACACACGCGCGCTAAGGTCTTCGCGTCCTCCTCGTGGGGCTTCGGCCAAGAGCCGAATGAACAGGTCGACCCAGTCGTCCTCGGCCTGCCCGGCACGCTACCAGTCGTGAACCGTGAGGCGGTCGAGAAATCCATTCTCTTCGGTTTGGTGGTCGGTGCCGAAATTCCTGCGCGCTGCGCCTGGGATCGGAAGAACTACTTCTACCCAGACAACCCGAAGAACTACCAGCTCACGCAAAAGGATTTCCCGGTCGTCATCGGTGGGTCCGTGGAAATCGAGCTGCCCGGTCCCTCCCGCAATGTGATGGGCGAGCATAAGCACGTCCGCATTCACCACGCCCACCTCGAAGAAGATGTGGGTAAACTGAGCCACGCAGGCAGCGGCTCGTTGGTTGACTATAACCGTGCTGGCGTGCCTCTCCTCGAGATTGTCACCGAGCCCGACCTCCGTTCCTCCGCCGAGGCCGAAGCGTTCCTGCGTGCCCTCGTGGCGATGCTCACCCAAGCAGGTGTGGCCGACTGCGATATGGAAAAGGGCCAGCTGCGTTGTGACTGCAATGTCTCCATCCGCCATCCTGGCGCCCCGCTCGGCACGCGTACGGAGACCAAGAACTTGAATTCTATCTCGAGCGTCCGCGACACGGTCATCTTCGAGACGGCCCGTCAGATCCGCGAGCTGGAAGCCGGCCGCACTATCACGCAAGAGACGCGTGGCTGGAATGCCGACCTCGGCCGTGGCTACGTGCTCCGCGATAAAGAAGACGCCCACGATTACCGTTATTTCCCTGACCCAGATATCCCCACGCTCGAATTATCCCGCGCGACGGTCGAGCGTCTGGCCAAGCAGGTCCCCGAAAACCTCTTCGACCGTCAGCGTCGTTACATGGACACGCTGGGGCTACCGTTCACGGCTGCTTCGGTGCTCGTTGCCAACCGCGAGCTGGCCGAATGGTTTGAATTATCCGTCGCTGCTCACCCAGCCAACCCACAGGGCATCGCCAACCTCGTCGCTAACGACCTACTCCGCGACCTTTCCGCTGCCGGTTCGCCGACAGGCTTCGACGAGGCCGCGCCGGCTCCAGTCTCCCTTTCTTCCTGCCCAATCAAGCCCGCCCAGCTCGCCGGCTTGGTGAAGCTCACTGATGAAGGCGTCATCTCCAAGCAACAGGCCAAGGAGGTCTTCGCTGAGATGTTTAAGTCCGGCCAAGATGCCGCCGCCATCGTCGACGCCAAGGGTCTCCGTCAAAACAGCGATACCGGTGAGCTCGAGAAGATTATCCAAGAGGTCATCGCTGACCCGGCCGTGGCCAAGTCCATCGCGGAATACCGCGCCGGTAACGAGAAGGCTATTAATGCACTTAAGGGTC
>Ga0208960_1000058_pt1 | contig 55767 bp, 96 predicted proteins | sample GreLakmeON33MSRF_FD_187703 | JGI IMG/M metagenome (GOLD analysis project Ga0208960, IMG submission 187703) | Freshwater lentic microbial communities from great Laurentian Lakes, MI, USA - Great Lakes metaG ON33MSRF (SPAdes) | ecosystem: Environmental > Aquatic > Freshwater > Lake | place: Great... | reverse complement strand
ACCACCACTTTGCACCAACAACACTTTTTAGCAAATAAATTAACCATTTCAACCTCCACTAATAATATATCATAATGCATATAGTCTGTCAAATAAAAAAAGCCCCATATTTCAGGGGCTTTTGTTTAGTCCATAATGTTGGTTAGACGGTCTTCTTTAGACTTGATTTGACCACTGAACCAACCCATCCGCTTTGGTTCCACGCTCTCTGTTTGGCAAACAAGGGACATTTGATGCTTATAAACTTCTTCAAGAGCAGAAATTTGTGTTGCAATCTGATTTGCTACCTTGCTATCAATACGCAACATATCCATCTGAATGTCCTTGAGAGAGACAATTTGATTACGTGTGGAGAATAGAATCTCACGAAGCCTATCCGAATTTCTTGTAGTTCTCATTTTACTACTCCTTACAATAAAAGTATATCAGTTTGTATATGTTGTGTCAAGCTTTATTTTAATGATATAATAAAGCCATGATAGGAACAGTAAAGATTGAGTTTGGCTTCATGAACTTGTATGTAAATGGCGTTTGTGTCGTTTCCACTAACACGATGGCTGGAATAAAACACGCTATGAAAAGATATAATTTACAAGGATATACGATGGTCGCAGCAGGGTGAAAACTCTGCTTTTTTTTTGACAAAATTTTATAGGTATGATCTAATCATACCTAAAGAAGAATCGCCAGAATTTTTATCCTGGCGATTCTTGTGTTTTTGTTTACGTGAATATTTTGATTTGTCCTTGAAAGTGCTTGGACGCATCTGACTTGCTCGCATCATTTCTGTGCCTGATGCGATAGCCAATTCTTCAATAAACTTCTTAAATTTTTTCATCATGCTACCTCAATCTTTCCATTATTCTCTGCTTGATTATTGAATTTTTCTACTAGTGCATTGTATTCATTTTCATAAATGGTATACAATGTTTTAAATCGTCTTTGATATTTAGTCTCTGATAATCTTTTAGCCATATACTTGACTGTTTCAGGACATAAACTTTCTTTTAAATGAAAGCCAGTAACATCTTCAATTAGAGTTTCGTAATGATGGTGATTATTCCAACGCTCTGTCTTGTTCCAATATACTGCTTTCATAACACTAATATACCAAATAATATATATGTGTGCAAGTATATTATTTCTGATATACTAACAGCATGGGAATCATGAACGTTTTAGGGCTAATGGCAGAAGCAAAAGAAACTGCTATATATCGTGGGCACAATGTTAAGAACTGGGATGTTTTGGGTGAGGATTGCTATTCTCTAGAGTGCAAAGATTGTAAGATGACTGTAATGGTTAAAGAAAATCCACTGCCTAATGAAATAAATGTAGGCGGAGAAGCGATAGCTCTTAGTTGTGTTAAGCCAGAAAAGAAAAAAAGAGTAAAAAAGATGTAGGGATGGTACTTACCATCCCTAAAAAAAGAATGCAAAAAAAACGAGGGGTTTTCACCCCTCTACAACCTCTACATGGTCTTTTAATTTGAACACTGGATATTCACAAAATCCTGAAAAATTTGTTTTTCCTGTGTCTTCAAAATGTCCAGACTTTAGTACATCTTCTTTCATAGTTCCAGCATCATTACTATTGAAATGAAATTCTCTCGGTTCTAAAACAGTGTCGATAAGATTAGATGAAATTTTGGCTAGAGGAGAGCCATCTTGGAATAATTGAATCCCAAGATGACCATTTGAATATCTACCTATTCTTGCACTCGCCCATCCATATTTAGTGTTTATCTCGATTTTTTGCATTATGCTTCGTCCTTTACTTCTAATGCACGGATGATGTACTTGATTTGGTCTACTTCTGCTTTAATACGGGCTTCATTAGCACGGGCAGTCTCTAAAACATACTCTGCTTCACGCTTTGCAGTAATAAGGTCTTTAGTTTGCTCGGAAATCTTAGCATTACGTGCTTCCGAATTGCTTCCCAGTTCCTTAGCATCAACATTTCGGTAAATCAAGTTTACTGCATCTTCAAGGGCATATACGCTCTTCTTGTACTTGATGTTATTGTCAGCAGTAGAGTCGATTGCAACAGTATACTTTCCTACTGCGCTCATAAACATATTGATAACTTCTTGTTTTGTCATTTCCAACTCCTCGGTTTGATGTCTTATTATATCAACTAGTATATGGATTGCAAGAAAAAATAAAATATTTGACAAAATATTTTAGGCATGATCTTATCATGCCTAAAAGAAAAGCTCCAAAATTTCTTCTGGAGCTTTTCTTTTACAAATACATATATGCCTTTTGTGGATACTTGTCATAGTCCACCAATTGCTCGTATCCTTTATGGTATTTGTTGTTCTTAACTTCTTTACAATATGAACTATACTCATAAACCGTCTTAACATATCCATCTGTCTTAACTACGAGCAAAATTTTCTTACCTTCTTTGTGTATTAAAAACATGAGAGTCTGTCCAACTTTTCCTTTGAATTTAGCCTTAACAGGTAGAAACTCAAAAAACGGCAACCTTCTCTCTAGTGTTCTTTCAATAGCATGATAACTGTATATTAGTTTTTTATCAAACCAGTTTATAGGCTTGACAATCTCTGACTCCATACTAGCCTCCATTTGTAAATTCCAAATATATAATATCATATACATATAAGATTTCCAAATTTATCTTTAGGGATATACTCTATATCCCTAAATGTTATTTAAACAAAAAAGACCCCGCTAGGGGTCTTTTTGTTTAAGCTTGCAAACGTAAGATTTGTAACTTCTCTAATAATTCTTCAGGATATAGTTCTAAAATTGTTGATAATTTAATTAAGTTCTTTGAGTTTGGAATTCTTTTGCCTGATAACCAATTACTTACTTGTGGTTGCTTAACTCCCATCATTTTAGCAATCTCTGTTTGTGTCAATTCTCTTGATAAGTCGTTACTCGTGTCAATCATCTCTTGCCCCCATAATAATTTCAAAAAAATTGTTCATGAAAACTGTTCCACTTTGGTCAGATACAAAGCAAAATTTTTATTCACAATTTCATTTGACAATCTCTAGTATACTACAGAATCTATAATTACACAACAAGAAATGTTACAAAAAAAATCCCTCTTTTGGAGGGATTTTCTATTAGTTTGTCAGCCTTTCATTTCCAACTGGTATAATGAATTTTGCACCATGTTCATCTGTTTCAAGATTATATTGAATAGCATATGCAGGAGTGCTTTGTTTCTTTGATTCCCTATAGGCAACTTGATATGCCGCTTGCTTATTTGTACCATACCAAAGAATTGAAGATGAATTCTTCTTCTTGCTAATAACGTAATATGTGGTCACGCCATCTACTGAAAGATAACGTGAGATTTGAATGTGATTTCCCATACCTACATATTACCCTAAGTATATAACCATTGCAACTTTTTTGACAAAATAATTTAGGCATGGTAATACCATGCCTAAAAGAAAATCCCCATAATTTGGGGATTTTCTTTTAAAACTCGTCTTGAACGTCTATTCCGTTCTCTTTGCAATAGTCGTATATTTCCTGTTTACGATTTTCATTTCTAATCATAACAACTTGCTCACATGAATCGAGAAGAATGTATCTATCTTTCTTCTTCTTCACAAACCAAATAACAATCGGGTAATCATCAATAAACATATCAACCTCCAACAATAATTATATCACAAAGATATAATTATGCATCTTCTTCATCATCTTCTTGTGATTCTTCTGTTTCACAATCAGAATCTGTTTCAACAATCCAATCTTCAAAAAAATCAAGAGGGTCGATATCAACACTCGGAAAAATACGTGCTTCCAATTCCGCTTCAATATAATCCATAATTCTAGCTCCTAACTGCTTAATTATAACTCTTATTATATATCATTGCAAGAGGCGTTTGCTTGAATTTTTACCATAAGTTCATTATAATCTTTTTCAACATTTTCAGCACCATTGGCAATCCATTTCAATCTATTCATAATGAATTCATTTGACTCAATAAATTCAGAATCCAATATACTCTTTAGTTCAGATAAGCAAGCCTTCATCCAAGCGTTATGGTAATGTAATTGTGCATTCTTTTCTGTAGATAAATTATAAAGTTCTTTGTAGTCCCAGTTCATATCTAACTCCTTATAACAATAGTATAGCACATTGTGTATACTGTGTCAAATAAATAAAATATTTGATAAAATATTTTAGGTATGGTTTAGACCATACCTAAAGAAAAAACTCCAAGATTTCTCCTGGAGTTTTTTTGGAAGTAGTGCAAGCCCAGAGTTATTATACTCTATTTTATTCGGCTTGTATGGCAGAGAATAGCATCTCCTACAATCCCAAGGCTACTATCGTCATATGCACCTTGATAAATGATGCTTGCTACAAAGTTATAAGGTTTTGACTTAAGCAAGCCTTCTTCGTCAACAATCATAATGATGTCATTTGGAAGGTATACAAGTTCAATGTAATCAAAGTTGCATAGGTCTTTAATCTTTTGAATGTCGTATGTTTCACCGTCAAACTTATACTCTTTGATGCTTCCGTCTGCGCTGAGTCTGTAGCCTTTTTCATTGCTCACTACCATGTTCAGCATTCCGATGATATCAGTTTTTGTCTGCATAACTAACTCCTTACATATACATTATATCAAAATGTATATACTATGCAAGAAAAAATAAATATTTGATAAAAATTTATAGGTATGGTTTAGACCATACCTAAGGTTAAAGTGCAAAAATCCTCCATTTCTGGAGGATTTTATTATTTAGCATAGTCAGTGCTTTGTCTGGTAGTGCTTCGGAACATTTCAGCTACTTTAAACGCTTCAGACAAGTATGCATGAATTGCACTAGTCAAAGCCAAAGATGATATGTTATTATCAGTGAGGGTTTTGATTGGCATAGAATATTTCAATTCTGTGTCATCATTAAGAAAATGGTATACATCTGCTTCGATAGCATCCATTGTTGGACTTATGACTATGTCAATAACACCGTTCTCATGCACCATACTTAGAACAATGTCTTTTTGACCAAATTCTATCGCTTGCTTCACAAACTCTTCTGTAGTGTCAACGCTCTTAAAACCATGCTTAGAGAACAACATATTTGTATTGCTTCTTTCCTTGTAACTCTCTAGATGATTGTACCATAACCATCCAAATACCACACAATAAACCTAAACCAGCAAGACATCCTGTAAACATCATTGTAGTGTGAATGTTGCCACCCAAGATGTATTCAATTATCATAGCAATTGGGGTAATGCATAAAACAGTCGATGCCATAACTGAGATGCATTCTAGTGTAGTGTAAAGTGCTTTTGGCATATACTTTGTAATCTGCCAAAACGCAATGATGCCACCAGTGTAAAGAAAAACCTGCATTGTTCTATTAATAATCTCTTCTGTCATCCTGCTATCTCCCAATTTTCTGACAATATATCTTCTGCTGTAAACCTATAACAAGCCCAAAAACTCATCTCTTCACCAGTAGACCAAACACATTTGAATCTAAGTTTTGATTCTTCTATCTTAACCAATATAACAGTGGTAGAGTTAGGATTCCATTTCTTGCTTCTTGTGATAGTTTTACCATCACGGAGCATTGGCAATACCTGTTCAAGTTTCATAGAGTTAGTATATCAAATATATTATAACTTGCAAGAAAAAAAATATATTTGTAAAAATATTTTAGGGATGGTATGTACCATCCCTAAAAGAAATCCCCAGAGTTTTTCTGGGGATTTATTAAATTAGATTTCTATGTTGATGTGTTTGCATTCTGCATCTTTAAGAGTTTTATGAATTTCTTCCCATTCAGCTAAGTCGCCAGCGTGATGTTCTGAATTTGCGAACAAGAATTCTTTCATCTTAGTATGGAAAGTTGAAAGTCTTATAAGTAGAAATTCTGTACTTGCTCCACCTGTGTCGAACTTTTCAACAAACTCGTTTTCCATGCTGTCATCAAAACCAAGTCCCTGAAAAATTGTTATAGCATTCTCGAACTTTACACTTTGCATTACTTACTCTCCTCTGCGAACGGGTCTCCAAGCAAAACTCGCATCTCTTCTTCGATTGCTTCAAGTTTTTTTCTGCAAACTTCAAAGTCATCTTCAATCCATTCGATTCTATGATTGTTGTGTAAATTCTCTGTTTGAATCGCAGACTTCACACTACAATAAAGTGCATTGAGAACGGTTGCTCTCTGTTCGTAGTACTGTTCAACTGTCATATCTAACTCCCTTACAAGACTAGTATATCATCTTGTATATAGATGTCAAATAAAAAATATATTTTGATAAAATTCTTTAGGCATGGTATTTACCATGCCTAAAGAAAAACTCCAAAGAATTTCCTTTGGAGTTTTGGTCGATAAGTGGTTAGCTGGATTTCAACCAGTACGGAACACAAGGGCAGTTCTTTCGATGGTCTCTGCCTCCGATGATGCCCGTGTCTCAAAGAGAGCATAGCATCTAACCACAAATCATTTTACTTGAATAGATTGTTTGCGTCAACCATCTCCAAGGTTTCAGTAAAAGATTGTGGACTTAACCACTCCAAGGTTGCTACCCTTGTTTGAATCTCGCAATAGATTCTAGCCGTTCTGGTCTTTTACTGTAATGCGGATACTGACCCACATCAATATATTACGCCAACTAAGGGTAAAGCGCAAGAGTTATTTAGGTAACAAGTGTTAATTAAATAATATTTGTATTATTCTAATATATGCTGTAATATATAGTCATGGAAAACACTACTACAAAACGAATGGTAATGAGAGTCAGACTTGAGGATGTAAGCGATAGGTCATCCTGCATTGGCTATGTGGGTCAAGGTACTTGGTTTGATGGCAAGTCCTTCATTGTAACTCAATACAAGGCTAATCCATCTTCCTTCTATTTCTTTGTTTACAATGATTTCGTACCAGACTATAACTACTTTAATAGTATGAACAGCGGGTTTGGTAACGAAATCTATCAATTGAACCCTGACAACGGAAATTTCTCTGGAAAAACCTATATCTACAGTTCAATGCTTGACAAGATGTTTGAACCATATGCGATAACTCCAGTGGTAGAATCTCCAACTTTCTTGTTTGAGATTAGGTAACCTCTATCACATCCCTTGACGAAAGTCAAGGGATATATTTTTTTTGATAAAATTATTTAGACATGGTAATACCATGTCTATAAAAAAACCCCAAGATTTCTCTTGGGGGTAGTCGTCTGAAACAGGATTACTTATATATTACAGGTATTTTCTTCTTCTGTCAAGGCATATACTAGAATATATTTCTTAATAAGTTCCCAACCAACATTTTCATATGTGTTACGGAGAAACCAATTGCCATCTTTAAGAAGATAAAGATAATCAATACCAGATGAGTATTTAGAAGAAAGATACTCATCCATTGACGTAGTTACTGAATCTACATCATTCATCTCGCCACGGTCTCTATTATAAAAAAGAGTTACATCTTTTTCTGGATTTTCAAAATTATGAATTCCATTAGGATTAATTTTTGGTGCAAGATATGACATATCACCAAAACTTAAAAGCTCTTTGACTTTTTCAATGTTGCTATAATGCTCCAAAAGGGTTTTACCAACACCAGTAGGATAACCATCCCAGTGACAATAGGAATGTTTGATTGTTCCATCTTCTAACATCAAGCCAATACGTGAACGAGTTGCCATTTATATCTCCTTGTGTATATTATATCAGAATTCTGCTATGCCCACATATTTTTTTTCTTCTCAGGGCGTTCACCGGGCATATAGAATTTTTTAACACGTCCATTGTTATATGTCCAGCGTCCAACTAAATCACCTAATGGATTCTCATCTGTGGCTTTATAAATAGCAAAGTACCAGCCTTCGAGGGCATATTTCTTTGCATTTTCTTTTGCTTGTGTTAATGTTGTGCAATTTGCAAGCGTTTTGGTATTGCGCCAGTCTTCACCGATTACAACTCTAAACAATGTCATAATTTTCACCTATTGAAATTATATCATGTATATTATATAAATCAAAATATTTGACAAAAAATTTTAGGGATGGTGAATGCCATCCCTAAACATATTTAATAGAATAATTTCCTTCAAATCGAGTTTTGAATCTTTCATAAATGTCATCGCCTATACTTTGTGGAATATCAATAGTAATAGTTTCCCCAAATAGTTCACAAGCAAGATAGTATTTTTTCCCATTAGTCCATAAGATGCATTCTGTACCTTCAGGATAGATCAATTTTATTCCGATACTACTTGATAGATGTAATTTGAGCATTTCATTCTTTATAAATTTAAAATTTTTAGATATGGGAGCTATTAGTTGTTTCATAATGTTATCCAAGGAGAAAAAAAATGATTTACCTTATTATCAGTTTGGTCATATGTGTATTTTTGCTTATATTATTTATTTTATTATACGGAGAAGCAAAGAATGAAAATTTTAGATTAGAAAAAACAAACAATTCTTTGAATGAAGATGTTGTGTCTTATAAGGCCAGAAATTCTCAATTATCATATATGATAAATGAATTGTCATCACTAACACAAGAACAAAAGACTGAGCTGGATATACTTTTAGCAGATAAAGAAGTTTTTAAATTTAAAGTGGAAAGCAAAGTCAAGTGGTTAGATTCACATGGAGAAACAGAATATGGAATCGTTTGTGATGATTTTTTTTCTGAGGGTAAACATTTTGTTGTTGTAAGAGGAATAAACAAAAAAGGTAAAGTAACTGGACGCTACTTTACCATTTCTGCACAAAAAATTTCTACTGACTAAGGCTTTTTAGTTTTGACACTGTGTAAGGGTCATTGGGAAATTTTGCAAGAGTCATTTTGCAATATCCAATGGCTCTTACTTTATCATCATTCTTTAAACATAAATTTATTAAAGCATGATGTGTTGTGACTTGAGAATCTTTCCATCTAATTGCAGATTCAAATAGGCGCAATGAAAGTTTGTAATCAATTAACATAGTTCTGTAAAACATTCCAAGAAATTCATAAGCACGATATCCATTTGGGTTTAATGATAAATATCTTTTGGCATATACTTCTGCTTGCTTTAACCAGGAATTATCTTTTTGGTTAATAGACAAACTCCACATTAACCAAACTAAATTTTCCCATGCATCTCGGTCTTTATAATCGAGCTTCAATACTTCTTTATATAGGTCGATGATTTTAGGATAATCGCCTTCTTTAGTATCAGAAACACCATGCCATAATGTTTCAATGGTCTTCTTTAGGTATACTAATTTCTGTTCACGAGTTTGCATTTTTTTCTAACTCCAATTCATCATTATCCATTAGGTATTCTTTGTAAATTGCTTGTCTAACTAAATGGCATACATGAACATTCTTAGCAAAATTTACTAGGATATTTTCTCTTTGATATCCTTCAAAGATTGTCCGACGTTTTTTTTGTGAAGCATCCCATTCATAAATAAAGAAATGCATAGAATTTTTCATATCAGAGAAGGCATATTCAACCATATATGTCCCATCTGTATTAACAAAAGCATCAAAACCAGAAATTACATCAGAACCCTTAAGTTCATAGCCTGTACCTGTTTTTGAGAAGTAAATCCACACTGTAGGTTCCATGCTTACATTTTACCAGTCTTCATGTATTTTTGGTATAGGCTAATGTAATAATCCCATAAAACTTTAGCCCCTTTTGATGTGATAGTATGTGGCATATGATATTCTGCTAATATTTCTAGATTAGCATTCTTATCTTTCATTCTTGCATAGAATTTGCGATGCTTAGTTCTATCAATTATAGAAACATTCATAAAGCTTTTACTTATAGAAACAAACTCTATGTTGCTGCCAGGTTTTCCCTTAAGTTGAATTGCATATTTAATATCAAAATTTCCAATATTAAATACACACTCTCTTTTAATTTTTTCAATCCATTCTTTTTCTGTCATTTTTTTCCTAAAAAAACTGTAGGGTATAAGGAGTATACCCTAAAAAAAAGAGTGGAATTAACTTCCACTCAAAACCATTTGATTATTTATTTTTTTGTAATCATTGATAAACCGTTTAAGGTTATGTTTACTAAAGCTCAATGATGAAAAAGTAATTTCTCCACTCTTGCCTGTGAAATAGAATGTTTGATTATCTAAATGCACTTTTGTATCAGATATCATGTATCTTTGCGTTAGGGTAAAGTCTTGAACATTAAAAGTGTATTTGTCTGCTTCTACGTCTTTTATTTTAAATTGTCTTCTGATTGTATGATAAGGGGCGTTAATAAGATGCATCTTCTCAACACCAAAAGAAAGGGCATCTTGAATTTTGATTTCAGTAATAGTCTCTTGCAAAGCTTCGAAAAATTCTAAATCAAAATCAAGCATAAAATATGACATATTGGTCATATCGATATCTGGGTAGGCTTCAATAACAAATCTCATAACAAATGTATTATATCTCGATTTCTTCCATAATTCAAAAGGAAAGAGGAGGGCAAGCCCTCCTCTTTCTGGCATTTAGTTGTTTGCTTTAAGAAGACTCTGCCATTGTTCAATCTTAGTGAACGCATCCTTGAATGTCAGTTCATCAAGGTCGATAGACTTAATCTCATCGACAACAAGGTTTGAATCTTTGTTTGGAGAATCTAGTTTCAGTGTGGTTTGAATCGTCCGCATAGAAGAAATGGAAACAGTATTCTTCCTATCTTCTCGATTCTCTGCGTTGGTTGCACGTTGGTTCTGATAACGTGGCTCGACTTCCTCAGAGAAATACTTATGGCGGAGAGCATCAATCTTTGCATAGATTTCCTTGTTGATAATCTTGATGCTCGATTTGTTTACATCGACATCAAAAATCAATTCATCAAGTTGTTTTGCTTGGTAAGTGATGATTCCTCGGAAAGCATTCTTTGGAGGAGTTGGAGCCCACATATCAAAATCCTGCGCCCAACAAAGTTCACGACCATTACGGATTACACTGAATCCCTGTGTCGCAAGTGATGGGTTTTGGTACTTTGGATAAATACGCTTTGAATTCCTCGATTTGATTACAGAAAACTGCACTGTAATATTTTCATCAATCTTGTTGCCATCCTTGTCTTTGGTGACAGGGATAGTGTAAACAGGGGAAAGATGAACAGAGCCCGATTTCTCAAGCGGGTCATAGAATCGCACTGCATTTCCATTAACAAAGACAGAGAGTTTGTCCTTGAGATTGTAATATCCACGAGCAAATGCTACCTCAGTTTGCTTGCGTAGGTCATCTACTACATTACGAGATGCAGGGAGACGGCAAAGGTCTGAGAGAATTACCACGGTTCCTGTTGAAGCACGGCGCAGATAAGGATTTAGCACCATCAGAATTTCATCTTCAGTACATTCACGCACCAAGTTTACAGGTGTTGGATTTATTAGCTTCTCACGGTAATCAATGTAAGAGTAGAAGCAACCAGATGCAGACCTTGTGTAAACTTGAATGACGTTTCCAATACTTAGACCTGAAGAAATCAGCCCAATGCCAAAGTAGCCTAGGTCACTAGCCAAGTTGCGCTCACGACCAGTTTCAGCAGGTACAAGAGACTTGAGGAGTTCAAACTCTTTCATACCTCGACCATTATCAGAGATTACGATGCGGTCTAATTGCTTGCCATTGTTGCGCCGTTGTTCTGTTGAGAGTTTCTTCTCTTCAAGGTGAACACGCAGTTCAGTAGCACCAGCATCGTAGCCATTGTCTGCAATGTCACGCAAAGCATCAGACGGCTTTGTATTCAACGAGCGAAAGACCTTGAGAATGTTCAAGTAGTCTGTCAGAAATAAATTCTTTTCCATTGTGATTTTCCAACCAATTAGATTAGTGTTTCTTAGGCACTGATTAGTTATATCATAGCAATATAAAGAATGCAAAAAAAGTTTTGAAAAAAAAGTTTTTGTGAAAAAATATTTTAGGGATATCATCTATATCCCTAAATAAAAAAAGGTAGATAATTAGCTTATCTACCTTTTCTGGAGGGAAGTCCCTTACGGACATTATTCTTATACATAATTTCAACGCAATAGTTACAAAGAAATAATATTTTTATTTTTCCTTGTAATATAAACGCCTCCAATATAAACTGGCTCAGAAATTTCATTTGGAATTGTTAACGTTGCGTCATTATCTCTAAGAATTGAAAAATCAAGCATTACATCAAGAAGCGTATGAAATTCTTCTTCTGTAAAATTCAATTCCTTAAGTACATTCTTTCTCGATTTGCCTTGATTTAGTTGGTCAATAAAGTATACGAGGCGAGAAAAAGTTTTTCTTATGTTGATTTCTGGATTTTCCATATTTACCAACTACTCACTAAAAAATGACCCGCATCAGCATGGACTCTGAACATTCTAACTAGGTCTTTAAACTCTTCTTCTTCAATGTCGTAATAAGCAATAAATTCAGGTTTGAATTCAGTGGCTTCTAAACCATCTGCCATTTCCCTGATAATTTCGTTTGAAATATCATTAGTTTCATTTGTATAGCCATATAGAGAAATACCAGTGATATCCTCTACCAAGCGATGATACACTTTGCCACGAAATGAATCGTTTCCATTTTCTGAATACATACCACCGCAAATTTTGAATTCGCCTTCTACAACTCCGGCTTCGTCTTTGCTTTTCATCCAGTAATTGTCAAGTCCCATATCCTTATCCTCTTGTTGATATAATAACATATATATTTTATGGAGTCAAGTTAAAAAAATAGACTCCTCAAAAAATGGGGAGTCTAAAGCTTTTTGGTCTTTTCATTTACTTTATCTAGTAAAGAATGACAATGATATATTCTTTAAGAGTTATTGGGAAACCTTCTCAAATATCAATGACAGCAAAATCATAACCAGAGGACCATTTAACAAACTTCTTCTTTACTTCAATATCGTTAATGTCATCAACTATCTTTGAAATATTAATGGTTTGTGTTCCATGATCAAATCTTTTACCGATACATTTTTTTACTACTTGAAAGCTAGCGTCATCAAACTTCTTACGGAAATTGGAAATAGCAATTTTCTTCATGTCTAAACCTACGTTGTTATTATGAGTATTCAGCTCACAAATAGATTATAGAAAGATTCTTGCTATTTGTCAATAGGGATATTGACAATATCCCTAAAATTTTTTATCACAAAAAAGCCTCTCCGAAGAGAGGCTTTCTACTTACCTTCCAAACAATATCTGCTTTATGATGCTTTTGATTGCTCGGAAGTTGACTGGCTCTTTGATACCCTTGTCTTCTTGTACTTGGGGGGTATCAACTTTACCCAAGAAATGTGCAGTGCTAACCCATTCACCCTTACGAGTATACGTTGGATAAGGGTTTACAGACATACCATAAGGCTTTGTCTCTCTCACCCATTCACGATAAGCTTTTAGGGTCTTAAACTTGAGTGGCTTGATGATACTACGTGCCTCATCATATGGCAATACAAAATTCCACTCTGGATTGCCTACTTTTTTTCTAACACCGTCTTGATTAACTGTCAGGCTCATTTTGGCTTCCTCACTAATAATAGTGGATTTCTAACACCTAAAGTATACCTTATTAAAATATATAGTTCAATGCATATAAAAAAATATATATAAAGCTTAGGGTTTTCAAAGAAAACCCTATAGAAAAAACCCTAGAAAAATCTAGGGTTTTGGTTTACTTATCATATCCATCATATTCATAGTGGGTTTTACTTAAAATAAAAGAGAATGGATATAAAATAAGAAATGCAAGAAAAGCAATAGAGAAATACATAATTATCCAACACATCTCCAGAAAATTCATTAAAGGTTTCATCGTTGATTCCTAGCCACTTGATTATATAGATTATACCACAGAAGATATAAAAACTCCCCATTTTACTGGGGAGTTTAAAATTAGTTTACTGTTATTGGCTTTTTGATATCGTCAATAAATTTTTCCATGAATTCAACATCTAGTAACCCATTTTTAACAGGAAGTTTGATAGATGATTCTTTCATGCGACCGATATTCCATTTGAATCCATAATGAAATTTATGTTTTTCCATCTTAACAATAGACGCAATAAACAAAAGTGCATTTTCAGACAAAGCTTTGTGTGGAACAAGAACAGTAACATCTGCTGTTGCGTTGAAAGGCTTATCTTGAATAAATGTTTCCCCGACACTACCATTATTTGCTACAGTAAGACATGGAACAGATAATACTGTTGGGTCATCAGCAGTGAAACAATCAATTCCATTATCTCTAGATGTTGACGTTACAAGAGGTGTTTTACCAGAAAGATGTGAAATTTTTTGTTTATTCCATTGACCACGAACCAAAGTGAAAATTTCAGGTAGTTTGTAAGACTTCCAATCACTTGTATCAATAGAATCAAAAGAATATTGATAGTTTGTAGTCATCTTGTGAACACGGTAATGTTTAATAACATCTTGGAATACAGCATCATTCAATCCAGAATAATCAGTAGTCAAATATGCTTCTGTAGCCCATTCATCTTTTTCAGTTACATAACGTGCCACTGAAAAACCATCAATAATTTCACGATTCCTAAAATGCTCCACCCATAGCAAAGCAGTTTCATTCCAAGTTTCATTCTTGTCATGTCTACCTTTGTCTTTATTAAACTCGTAACCATCATTTTTGAAATCAGCAAACCAAGTCTTTACGTTGCTGTCTCTATGTGGTTTTTTAGCTTCAAAAACCATAACACAAGTATTTACTGCCGTAGGTCTAAACAATTCTACAGGCATTGTCATAACACCCAAAAGTGTATGGTTTGTAAGAATTTCTTGCTTAATGTTTGTATTTGTTCCAATTGTATTTCCGCAAGAACATGGAATCAAAGCAACGCCATATGAGCCTTCTTTTAATAGATTCAACATATTGTTTACAAAAACCAATTCTTCTTTGCCATTGCCTTGAGCATATGGAGGATTGATTAATCCAACTGTTGGTTGTGAATCCTTTACAGCATTGAAAATTGCTTCATCGAAACAACTACCTTGATAAAGATTAGATTTTCCGTCACCTCTCAAAATCATATTAGTACAAGCAATTGTGTACATATGAGGCATTTGTTCAATACCAACAAGATTATTTCGCTTGATATTATCAATCTCTATTTCAGATAATGCAAATTTAGTCATCTTATGCATTGCAGAAATCAAGAATCCACCAGTTCCAGCACAGGGGTCTAGTACTTTAGATGTCTTAGTTACATTAGCCAAATCACAACAAAGTTCTGTAATGTGTTTTGGAGTTAGAATAATCCCTAAACCTTTCCCATCACCAGAAGAATACTTGAGAAATTCACCATAAAACAATCCCATAATATCTGCGTCTTGATAGATATTCATATAAGGAAATATATTTTTATGTATTTTCTCAATAATGCCGTGAATTACACTTTTCGAATTTGAATTATTCAGAGATGCCAAATTAGGGTCATTCTTGAGATTTGTGAAGCTTTGATGCATATGTTTAATTTTTGCATTAGGAATAGTAGCGTCCTCAAGAGTGCGTCCAATAGCATCAAACCAAGCTGTCATAATTCTCTTATTGGATAACTTGTCATAAGATGAAATGAATTGTTCATCTTTCAAAGCAAGCAATGTTCCTGCAACAAGAAGCGGTTTGTCATTCTCAGTAATTTTAGCATTTTCATAAAGATACTGATGAATTGATTTTGCTTCTGAAATCAATTCTGTTTCTCGCATCTTTCGCATTTTTGAATCATAATTCGAATGATGTACGAAATCTCTAAATGGAATAATGTTATTGATAATTGTATTCTCTGTGTTGTAAAGCAGCTTAAAAGAGTTCGATTTTTTAGCAGCTAAATAACAAGTGATTTTCAAGGAATGTTCTGTAGTCCCACTTACAGCAATAGCAATAACGTTAAAATCAGAAGATGCTTTTGAGGCATAATGCAAAACACCATCTGTAGCGTTATTTTTAATTAGTTTGTAATCTGGCTCTTTTTGAAAATTACCTAATTCATACACTTCGCCATGGTTCTTATTTTCTGTTTTACATTCAACAATAATCAAAAAATCTGGATGAGAATTACTGTGAATGATAAATTCTGGAAATCCACCAAATTCTTTACCTGATTTACTTGCTCTTTTAAATAGTAATGAAATATTGTCAAATTGAGATTTCTGCTCTTCAACAACAATATCTCCAGCATAAAAATTGTTTTTGCTCAAGATATCTCTAACAAGCGATTCAGTTACACGTTCAGTCATATTCTTCTCCAATACAAAAGTATCATAACTCGAATTCTATATATTTGCCAGAAAAACCTCTTTTTTTTCTGAAATTATTTTAGGTATGTAAATTACATACCTAAAGTTTTAAAACAAAAATTCCCTCCCAGAAAACACTACTAAACTGGGAGGGCGAGACTCATTCTGTTTTATTATTTATCCTACCCCAAAGGCAAGTCAGAATGAGAAAACTTTAAATTGCCATTTTCTTCTTGATATGCTTCTACTGCTTCAAGGCCAAATTGAAATCCAGAAAGTTTATCCATAACTTGAGCATAAATATGATTGATACCGTAAAATTCCATCCACTCATTTTCAGTGTAATTGAAAGTGATGGTAACAGCAAAATTATCAAGACTTGTGCAAATCATTTGGTAACGCAGTTTGATTGGATATAATTTATTTAATTCATCCACTCTGTCTCTAATTTTATTTGCTTGTTCTAGTGTCATTTATTCTACTATCCAATCATCTGCTAAAAAATCATCAGGATAGAAACTAATCGTGTCTTGTTCTGAATATTTAATATCGTACTTGACACCTTCATGCATATTGTATTTAATCATAATGCCAAACTTTTTAGTATTAGCATCAAAGCAATAAGACTTATTCGAATTAGTTCTTCTTACAACTTTATTATTTTTTAATTCGTTTATTGCTTCGCTTAGTGTCATAGTGTTTTCCAAAAAAAGGAGAGGACAGGATTCGAACCTGCGAACGCTTTCACGTTAACTGTTTTCAAGACAGTCGCTATCGACCACTCAGCCACCTCTCCAACAAAAAAATTATACCACGTCTTCTATAAACTTGCTTACATCATCACGTAATTCAATTAGCATTTCATCAGGATAATCAAGTTTTTCAGCAAGCATATCAAACAACTCTGCATCAGCCAACAACATCTTGAAACCTTCCAAGATGACAAGCAAATCGTGTTCAGTTTTATCTGATAAATAATCTAATGTATCTTTTGGCATTTTGTTTTCCTAAATGGGCGATGAGGGACTCGAACCCCCACTCAAGGGATTATGAGTCCCCTGCTTTAACCATTAAGCTAATCGCCCCAAAAGAGTGGGATGGGAATTGCACCCATTTCAAAGGTTTATCTCCTCTGCTTTAATATTAAGCTACCCACCCAAAAGTGTGAAGAATGCTGACAGAACGAACACGGCTAGGAGATAAAACATTCTTCACACAATTTCCCAGAATCACCATATTCTGGATTTTGTTCTTGATGCTGTAGTCATCTTGAACAAACTTATGTTATCACTAATCTATGAATTCAACAACATATCTTTTCGAAATTTCTTTAGTTCCATTATATGTTCTAATAAAATCAATATCACCCTCATCATTTACTTCAAGAACAAGAAACTTTGGCTCATACTTCTTATCAGCTGTATGTTGCTCGATAAAAGCATTAAGATAACTGTAATCTTCAAAAGTCAATTTAATGATAATGTCAAAATTATCTGTAACTTCATACAATACGTGTTTCATATACAAGTGTACATTGAGAAACTGATTTTGTCAAAAAATGTTTTTTTGACAAATAATAATAGGAATGTTATGTAACATTCCTATTATTTAAATACAAAAAAATCCCCCTTCCTATGAGCTAGAAGAGGGATTGAACACAAGGCTATGAGCGACCTTGTGAAGTTATTATATCACTAAATATTGTTCGTGCAAGTTTTCTTCAGTAAAAGGTTTTTCAGTGACAAAATAATTTTCTCGATTTACCCATCGAAATCCGGGGACAATATAGTACTCTTCTTCAGCACATACAAGCGTCCAAATGTTATAAGGATTTTGAGATTGCACAAATTCTAATTCTTCATCATATGTTTCAAAAGATGTTCCATCAAATGAGGTATCTTTATCGATATGATTTTTAATTGGATTGTATTTATCCACCCATTCATCAACGGTAAGAATACGGTCGAAACGATGCACTTTTACATCTTCTACTTTACAAATACCAACAATGTAAGAATGCATGAAAGTATCAAGAAACTTTTGAACAACTTCATCTTGTGTGCCATATTCAGTAATGTAACCTCCCTTTTGAATTTTACGAACTGAATTATCCGCATAGTGCCAATTAAAAGTAACAGACACTTTATATGTTGGGGTGATAGTGTTTTCCATGTTATTATTATATCATATGCTATATATATTGTAATAGGAAATCCCCTTCTGGCAACCGTTAGAAGGGGATTCTTTTCACTTGGCGAAACAACCACGAAACTCCAAGTGAAATGGGTCGGGTGGGATTCGAACCCACGACCAATGCCTTAAAAGGGCACTGCTCTTCCACTGAGCTACCAACCCAAAGTCCTCCAGACGAGATTCGAACTCGTAAGGCTTGCGCCAACGGATTTTAAGTCCGTCGTGTATACCGTTCCACCACCGGAGGATGTCTAATTATACCACACTAAATATTGCTTTCAGAATTTCTTTTTTATTCCTCAGCAACAGATATATAATACCATAATCTATACTGTTTGCAATATTATTTTTGATAAAAAATTTTAGGTATGTTATGAACATACCTAAAGAAAAGCCCCCAGTTTTTGGGGGCTTTTCTTTTGTTAGATTTTGTAGTGGGACTTTAGAATCATCGTGTTCCGGTCGAACGACGATGGGTAAAGTACTCCACTGACTCGTTTCCGGTGAACGAAGTTGTAGAGCTTGTTCTTCCAATATGGGCAAGAATGCTTGACATCTACCTGAAGGTCATGAGAGGTAAACTTGTGACCATATTGACGTTCAAATTCAAGGTAGAATGAACTAACTTCGACAGTGCCATTCTTCAAGACACGTTTGAAGTAGTTTTCAAAATCATTAGCACCTACACCGGACTTGCGCTTCCTGATAATGGCAACTCGCTTAGGTTGCACAAAATGAGACGCTATGTTGGTTTCAGTTACTGGGACAACAACAGGAGCAACTTTAGGAGTCTCTATTGGGGTGACTTCAGAAAAAACCTTAGTCGCTTGGACAAACTCTACAATCTTGATAACATCTTCAAGACAAATACCAGCACGATTAACGAGGAAATCATTTGTGAACTTTGTGAGTTCTTCATGATAGGTCTTCAGGGAAACTGCACTCATATCAAACCTCTCAACCTTTTGATACTTGTATTATAATCTATGTTGTATGGGAGTGCAAGTAAAGATAGAAAAAAAGTTTTTTTGATAAATTATTTTAGGGATATTTTCAATATCCCTAAAGATTATCTTACCCAAACTTCAAACGTTCTACCTAAACCTGAATCTAAACCTGAGACACTAACTGAATTTAATCTTGTGTATTTTGTTTGACTTCCAATAGCTGACTCAATGTTGTAATATGAGACCCCAGCTCCAGAAATAGGAATTGTTACACTTACAGATTCAGTACCGCCTCCAAGTTTAGTTAAGCTTAATGCAATACTTCCTCCAGAAACAGAACTAAAATATTTTCTCAACTCTAACAAACTACCAGCAAAATCAAATGTAGCTCCTGTTGATACTAGAGCTGGTGTTGTATTGTAATCATATAATTTGGTGATCAATTCAGATGTATATACTCTTCTATACAAATCTCTAAAAGCTGAAAATCCTGTAGCTGAAACTGGTGGACTTCCTGGTGCAAAATTAATTGTTTTGTCTGTAGTTTTGCTATTAAAGTAATCTCTGAATGAAGATCCAACAATACTGATAAAGTATCCGTTTACAGAAGCTAAAGTACTTCCATAAAATTTCGAAAAGGAAGAAGATAGAGCTTGTTCTGTTCCTCTAAGTGATTGAGATAAATTTAATGTGGCATCAACGTTACTATCACTATTTCCACTTGAGCTTAGGGTATCTGTAACTACAATTCTTGCTAACTTCGTATATGATCCAGCAGTACCAGCTATATCAAATCTAGTTTGATCTTGAATCATTTTATCTGCATTACCTAAATTAATACAGAAATTAGTAAAAATACCAGCTTGAAAAAATAAAGACATTTTTATCTCCTAAACACTCTTATCTTAAATTTTTCTTGCAGCTTTATCTAACTACCTGTTTTTATATAAATATATATAGGGGATACCTTATATCCCCTAAAATTTTTTGTCGCAAATTATGGCAAAAAAAATCCCCAGATTTCTCCGGGGATAAGCTTGACACTACCTGATTACTATGATGTATATTCTAGGTAAATCTTGTGTGCGTCTTCTTCAGATGTAAACTGCAACAAGACAGTGAATTCAGGATTGATGAGATGGTGATGGCTTACACTGTGGTAGAAACCACGAATAGCATTTGCTATAGCAGGTCTACGATTAGAGTACAATAAATTAAGCATCTTTTCATAATTGAATCGTCGTGCTTTCCAGTCATCATCTTGCATATTATTATCAAGATTTAATTGGAGTTGGGTTTCAGTTTCCGGGTATGCATCCTCTAATTCTTCATCATCTTCGGAGCAATCACAGCATCCCTCACAGCAATCACATTCATCGCAATTACCATATGATGCTTCCCTGCAATCCGAGCAGAAAGGTAATTCCTCTTCATCATCGTCCCACAAATCGTCTTCATCATTCTCAGTGTTAAATCGGGTTTCGTACACTGGTTCTGTTAATGGACGGTCATATTCCTGAACGACCTTATATCGGCAGGTACGCAACTTTTGGAATTCACAATCGACTGGAATGCTTACAACATCAGCAGGGTCGATTTCAACTAAGACTAACCTATCGTTACCGCCAGCAAAGTTAGATGCATATTCAAGAGTGCCAGCGTGGAACCCATAAGAGCATCCAACCAACTTATCATCGTCTACCTTGTTACGTGGCATTTCCAGAACAGCATCAATTGTGTTAAAGAATTTACCAGTATGCTTATCAGAATAGTCTTGACGTACTGCTTTATATGCTAAGAAATTGCCGTTAGTAGTGATTGGCAAGTGCTTATGCTCAAGGAACGTATACAATTCATTTACAGCACGAGCAGATGGATTCTTGGTCAGCTTAAGGACGAACTTGAAAATGTGGGTGCAGTCAATACCGATAAGAAGCAAGTCAAGAATGCGCTGGACAACAAAACCATGCACTTCTTCACCAAACACATACATACAGCCATTCTTAACTTCAACATTCTCATAGGATGCATAAATTTTGTTAAGTTTATAGGCAGGGTTTACAATACCGATGAATGTGTCGTAGTCATTCTTCACGATACAATCAAGCGCATCCTTAAACATCGGATGACTTGCTTGGATGTTGTAGTTTTGACCTTCGATGAAAATATTGATGAACCCGTGATTTGGGTTTGTATCAATAATCTTAGGGTAATCATTCATAACGCCGATTCTCTCCATAACCTTTGTGATATAGAATATTACCATGTTTCAGTATGGGTGTGCAAGCATTTAAAATAATAAGGTTAATTTGTTTGAATTTATTTTATAGGGTAGACTAAGTCTACCCTATATTTTATTAAAATAAATAAAGGGAAGCTCGAAAGCTTCCCTTTATCTGAGAAAATTTGAATTTGAGGAAACCTATTTTCTCATAATGTAACTGTTTGCGATATCAACAGAAGCACTACCGCTCACATAATGTCGCTCACAGATGATTTGTAAGATTGGATGTTGTTCAGACAGATGCTTAATCCATCCTTGAATTTCTTGCTTTTCTGGAATCACAAATCTGTATCCCAAACCATAAAAGTGTGTGATGGCATATGCTTGTTCGTTATTGCGAAATCGATATACATATTTCATTATAAGAGATTTGAAACTCGAAAATTCATCATCGCCATCAAACAAGCCATTCTCAAACAGGTTTCTCCACTTTAAGGTTTCATCTGTTGTGATACATGATTGATACACTTTATACTTTGTGCTTTCTTCTAATGTGTCAAGGAAGGTTTGAATATATTCATCAAGCGGAATCCAGTTTGAATTTAACTTTTCAACATCAGATGCTCGAATACCGTGGATAGGTTTACGGAATCCCAAATTCTTAAGATAACCTACCAATACCTTGAAACTGTCCATAGATTCTTGCTTCACTCTAGGGCTGGAAACAATGGGCTGGTAGTATTTCATCGGAACATAAATACCGCCTTTTTCCATCTCGAAATCATCACTCACTGGCTCCCAAGAATCCATAACAGCAGAGCCATTCTTAAACACATAGCATTCTGCCTTTTGAACAGCAACCCTTCCACCTAAACTAACATTCTTAGGCAATACGATTTCTGCCATATTCATCTTTTTCAGTGATAAGAAATCAGGATTTGCCAGAAATTCATCTGCATCTTCTTGCGTATAGAATTCAAGAACAAAGTTTGAATTGCATCGAAAATTTTGATTGAGAGACTCACCATATTGCTTTAAGCGAGGAACCATACCAGATTTTGGGAAAGACTTGCTTACATAGTAAAATGCTATCTGTTCAGGATTTACCTCAACACTTTTAGATTCACTGTTCAGGAACTTTCTTTCCCATCGTGATATTAAATAACTACACTTGGCATTGAACCCGGTAATGTCAATGGTCGGTTGAAGCCTGCTGTAATCATGCCCACGGTAAACAACAGGAACACGAAACAGATTATATATAACTTTGAATTCATCATAACTAACCATGAATTCATACAAGGTTTCAATAGACTCGATTTTTATAGGCGTGACCTCTTTAATCATGTGAAGGATTTTATGCAATTCCCCCTTGATGTAATTGACAGTCTTGGAATTCATCTCAAGTGATTCTCTTGAAGCAGATGGCACAACACTACCAATCTGTGCATCAAAGTAGACGCTGAAACGGGAATTATTGAAGCATTGCAATTCTGGTTCAAGAATTTTAAGAGTGTCAAAGTCAAAGAAATAATCAACATTGCCCATGCGAACGATGTTGCGACCTGAGCCTCTAAGAATGCCCCAATTATCGTCGTTTACAATAAACTTGCGGGTATTGTCCTTAACAAGAACATCAAAGCCATCGTAGTTAAGTACTGTTGGCGTTGGCTGGAATCTTGAAAGATATTCACTGAATGTATGGGTGAATGACCGAATGTGGTTTGGTGATATCGTGATGCATATTTCCAAGCCTGTTTCGTTTGTAGACTCGGTGTGAATGAGAGATATCTTCCCGATGTTTGTCTCATCAATGTAAGCAATGTAAACCGACAACAAACCATCATGATATGACTTGATAGTGAAATCATTTACATAAGAGAATGCTGATTTGCTTCCAATACCAAGCATTCCAACCATGTCATCTGTATCACGCTTGGTAGATTCACCATAGGAATTAAACACTGAGAATATACCATCGTTACTTAATCCCTTGCCAAAGTCCCTGATAGTTAAGGTGTTGTCAAGAACTGTCGGCAACTTAACCTGAATTGGCAGGTCTTTCTTCCCTGCATCAACGTGAGCATCTTGAGCATTTGTGCAATATTCACGAATCATTGCCAGTGCTTTGTCAGAATAAAGTGAACTACGGAGAATTGAAAACACATGGGCAAGATTCTTTTGCTTTACAGAAAAGAATGCTTCGGACTTTGTGCCAGATGTTTCAATGCTGGGCGGTCGTACATCAAGTTTCATTATAGGTTTCCTCATATGAATATTACCATCTGTATATAGACTATGCAAGAAAAAAATAAATTTGATAAAAAATTTTAGGGATGGTGCCTACCATCCCTAAGCTAAAAGTTCAAATAAAAAAACAACCGTTGCGGATGCAACGGTTGCTATCTGTTTACTGTTATTAGGCAGAAACATATTGGTATTGGTTGACTGTCTTTTCTTCCAAATCTTTAGCACGTTGTGCTATCATTCCCCATCGTTTGGATATCGCTTGGATGTCGCTATCAATGGCAGGTGAGAGAATCTTGGATGCTACCGTTTCCATGCTCTCCCTCATGCTACCCTTGTAATCTTGGGCAGAACGAGTCAAGCCGTTGACAATTCCAAAGGCGGTCTTGTCACTCAAATGACCAGATGTTTCATGGAGGGAATCCAAGTAGCCCTTGTGCCAAAGTTTACCTTGGGCTGTTGTCATCTTCTCATCACGGCAGATTTGTGCAATGACTGGAAGGACATTATCTACCTTCACTTGCTTGGAATATCCCAACAAGGTAAGCATATCATTGCCTTGGGTTAGAGCCACGGCGATAGCATGACGTACCTGCTTCTGCAAGTCATCAGTATCAATCTTGCCAAGGTGCTTCTGATTGATTTGGATGTCTGAATTCTGCCGACCCCAAATCATCCCATTAAGGCAGATTGCCCTAAAGAGGAAAGGTGAAATGCGGAAGGTAGCATTTCGGATTTCAGAATTGCGGAAGGCAATTCCAACGCCATAATCGCTATCAGGTTCTGATTTCATGTTGTCAGGGATGAGAATGTTCCCGTAGATATCATCACCATCATTGAAGATATGCGATGCAAGAGCATCATCAATTGATGGTAGGGAATTGACAATCATTTCCAATGCTTCATGGTTATCAATCACGCCATATCGTTCAGAAACAATGGCACGGACGATATCATTGCCATCGTCATCATGACGAACACGGATGCGGAAATCCCGTGCATCTTTACCCTTACCTGCCCATTCTGCCTCACGACGATTAAGGTCATCGTTGAAATACCGGACTAGGTCATCTTCATAGTTTCGTTCCTTCATGAATTCAACCATGGAAGATGGAATGTCGGTGAACAGGCGCAAGGATTTTAAACCTGATTCTGATAGAGGTGTACCATCAACCAAGGTTTCAACATCCTTAAGGCGGATTTCAGATTCTGGCTTGACGTTATCGACCTTGTGAACAGATTGATTCTTGACTGTCTCAAGGAAATCTGAAAACGGAGTACACTTGTCTTGCCATACCTTGGCAACATGACGGTGCGATGCTGTAGACTGAAGACCGATAGCGTTGAACCAATTACCATTGGCATCTTGCTTTGCTGTAGCACCTTCCTTGACTTGCAAACCATCGGCTTGCTTGAAAACAGAGGTGTTTGGTTGGGACTTGACTGGGGCATCGTCCAACTCTAGGAACGATGAACGAACATTCTGGTCTGACATAATAGGGTTGGCTTCCTAACTGATTTGTTTGATGTACTGATATTACCAGAAATATATAACGATTGCAAGTGAATATTTTAAAAAGATTTAGACAGAAAGCTGATCACATATATTTAGCTTTGTCAAGACTTTAAAAAAAAAATTGTTAAAAATTTTTAGGGATGGACAAGTCCATCCCTAAGTTTAAATTACTTATTTTAAATCAGAAACCCGGTGGAAAGTCTGATGGGATACAGTAGTAATTCATATATAAATCTACTGGTGCATTCTCAGCTACTACATAAATTTTGTTTGTCTTGCTGCAAATCCAAAATTCCCCACGCTCTAAAGGAACAATATTCACTTTATTTAATTTTGGTAGATTCTTTAAATAATCTGAATTAGCCCACCAGAAATTTCCAGAAAAATGTTTCATTGGGTTATCTGCATATAATCCGCCAGCAACATCATTGGTCTTTAATGCTCCAATACATTCTTCCCATTTTGCTATTGTATATAAATCAAGATATCTAACCCAGCCATCAATATTTCTTCTTAGTATTGGATCAATGTGTGTAATGCCTTTAGTATGCATATAAAGCATTGGAGTATTAGCTTCATACTCATTAGCTTTCATAACCATATAATTCAATGTATCTGGTTCATTATTGAATAGGGGATCTTGAACCACTACATATTCAATCTTGGGATAAAGACCTAATACTTCTTTAAGAAAAACTTCATGCTGTTCAACATTTCCACTGAGCATAACATGAACTTTATTTAAATTTTCATATAAGCCAGAAACCTTCATCTTCTTTAATTTTTGAAGAAGAATCTTACCGTAATCATATTTTAAATAACAATGAAAAAAAACATCCATATTTAAGTTTTACATTATTCCATAGAAATAATTAGTGGAGTGCCGACACCAAGATATCCACCAGCTATATTATAATCAACCCATTCCATAGCATCTACTTCTGCTTCATCCTCTGTAATTGGATTTTCTGCATCAGTTAAATATTCACTTTTAAAATGTTCAACAAGTCTTTCATAGGAGTAGATGGCAATTTCTACCATCTTCTCCTCTCTAATAACTTTAGCAAGACCAACAAGCGCAGAGTCACAATTATCATATGTAATTAGTTCATCGCAATTTTCATCAATATATTCTCTAAGTAATTGGTATTCAGTCTTCATAATATCTCTCGCATTCACATTGTAAGAAGAGGGATGGTTTGATTCCCAGTCTCTCTAATGCTTGTTCTTTTAGTTTCTGTCCGTTCCTGGAAAAAGTTACTTCAATGGTAATGTCATCTTCATCTTGAGCAGACAACACATTCTCTTTTACTTTGTATCGGTCAGGGAGTGTTACGATGTGGTTTATTTTGAATTCATAGTCACTTGTAAAACCAGAGAATTGTTTGTCTCTACAGTGAATATCGTTGAACATTGGCAAGGAGTCAAAATAGTCTTGCTTATATCTTTCGGTCTCTACTAGGTTAACATCGTATCCTTCAAGTTTCAATCGTTTGGTGAGCAATGTAGCATCACCATCTTCTTCTACATAAACTGTCCGACGCAACACCTTAGAATATTCAGAGATGAGTTTAGATATCTTTAACTTACGCAACAGGGACAATGGCACTTCAATGTAACCGTGGCGTTCAGTGATGTGGTATTTGAGTTGTAAAGGTTTGGCTTCCATGGGTTAATTATATCACCTCAAGCATATCAATCAAGAACTATTTTTTAAAGTTTTTTGTTTTTTAAATATAGAGATATCAAAGATATCTCTATAAAATTATCCCTAAGAAAATTCTTAGGGATAATGCACTATTCAAGATTATCAGACCAGACAAAGGTGTGAAAAATTTTGATTCTAAATTCCTCATCCTTCTTGTATGTCTTCTTGTCTCGGAGATAAACTACGTGCCAGCCAGAAGTTGCAGCTGAGAAGTATGTAGATTTATCATATTTTCGGCTATCTAACACTGATTTATAAAGAGATTCAATAGTTTCCACTTCTCTAAGAAAAGTGTATCCTGGATTGATGCCTGTATATTCTCTGATAGCTTTTACTCTATCTTGTTGTTCGCAAAGATATTGGATTTCTTTATCCAATATCTTTCTTTCTTTATCTGTCATTTTGGCTTCTTATTGAAAAAGTAGTAACTACCCACTTGAGTATGTTCTATTCCTATTGTATCAAGATATCTAAAGAAATCAAATTTACTTTTCTCTATTAGGTTAACTCGTGGATAATCAGGAATCTCTTCATTAATAAAATATACATAGCAGTGAGCTTTTGCATTTTCTGATATGTATGTTTTTAGGGATACAAAATTCTTGATTGGGTCTACGCTAGTTAAAAGAAAAATATGGAGTAGAGGTAACATCATATTTAAATTATACCTTGAGCCTTATCACTTGCGTATCTTTCTGCTGCTCTTCTTGATTGTAATTGTTGCTGGACATATCTCTCACAAGTCTTAAGAGTCTTGGCTGTTTTTAAAGTATATTCAAATTGATCTTTGACTGCATATCCATCTTCCATTTTGTAAACATAGAAGCCATCAGCCATATAGATAAATTTTTCAATCTTCAAAGTAGGCATCCTCATACTCAAAGGGTTTAATGTCGTGAGATTTGAAATTGTCATCTGTTACAATTATTTCTTTATCATCTGCTTCTAAACCAGCGATTAAAGAATATGTCTTATCATTGATTTTAAAAGAGTAGATTTGATTCTCGAAATCGTACTCATACTCTACATTATCAGGAACAAAGATAGTGCCTGTGATTGAAAATTTAAATTCTTTCATTACTCTGCATCCTCGAAATAATCTGACTCAATTAGGGAGCTCGATTTTAACTCTTCTACAATGGATGGGTCTTGATATAACCCTCGCATAAAAGCTCGAATTATTAAATCTTTTGTTTCATCATCATACTCGCTCGAAAGTGTATCTCTCAAACGGTCACTCATTGCTCGAATCCACTTTATGTTTTCCATACTGTATTATATCATCTCTAACATATAAGAAAGGGGAGACTCGAAAATCTCCCCTCGAATCGCTTAGTCTTCTTGCTCGAATTCACCACATAAGACAATCCGGCAAATATAACCAGAAAATGTATCTAGAGCGGGATGTACTACTTCATCAATATAATCTAAATTTACTTCTGGGTTGAATTCATTTTTAGAATGTATAGCAAGAACCACTTCAGTATCTTTGCTGTACTGTTCATATTTTTTATCTAATTCTTGAAGTTTTAAAATTAGTTCTTTAAGTGTCATACTTCTTCACTCTCTTCTAGTAATTCAGCCCATTCATCCCATCCGCCCCATTTGCCATCTTCTACTGCTTCTTTAAAAGATTCATAGGAGCAAGTTTCCTCGAATTTACCATTATCACAAGTAAACTCATAATGGGAATCGTTTTCAATACTTCCAGATACCATTTCAAAAGTAGCATCAGGATACAGTTTAGATAATTCTCTTACAAAATGTTCAGGTGTTCCCCAAGGACTATCAAACTCGAAAATGATGGTGTTAAAATCTGAGAGTTCTTTTAACTTGCAATTTGAAGCATCCCACTTAACACCCCAATTGTCTAAATTCCAAGTGTACCAATCATGATAACCTGTTTGCTCGAATGCTTTTATATTTTGAATAATCTCTTTAGCACGATGAGCATCCCACTCATCGTTACAAGAAGCAACTTCCTCTAATGTAATAAAATTAGTATTCTTGCGCTTATTCACTCCATTAATAAAATCACCTGGAGCAAGATGAGGAGATGATGTTCCCACTAACACTTCTGGCATAGGAAAAAAAGAATCATATAATCCTTCGGTGTTTGCTTTAATTTTAAAAGCATTGTATTCTTCCTGTGTTTGAAAGATACAAGTGAGTTGGTTCATTACCCAATTTGGCATTGTTTGGCTTCTTTCTCGTACACTTTGAATGTACAATGTGTTATATCATCTGCTACGATAAATTGCCAATAATTTTTTGAGATATATCTTTTATATATATCGTATCCTCTATACTGCAGATAATAAAAATTAAAAGTAATAGCTTTCCAATTAGTTAGAGATTTTGTCTCTCTAACTAATTGTTTTGCTACATTAACCTTCACTAAATTCTGCATCATCATAGCGAACATTTGTGATGCTATGATTTTCCATTTCCTCGAATTGATGAAGAATATCAAATCCACCAGCACCTTGTTCAGCAACAATACACACTTGAAGCATATACATTATGTCATTGAATTCTAGTGCATATAACTTTCCAGCAACATCATAATGTTTAATTGCATCATCAGGTATTTCCATTGTACCTGTCACATTAAAATTGATTTTCATTTGGCTTCCTCGAAATCAATATACTCTACATTTGATTCAAGAGCAATATTTTTTATTTCATATTCTTGAAGGCTCTCTATGTCATTAGGAAATCTTAATAGGTCTTCTGGAATAAGTGGGTCAATTTCTACACAATCAAAATGTATTTCTGGATGAAAGAAAACATTTTCACTTTCGAAAACAGTGTCGTGCAAGATTACATGGTCTGGTATTTCAAACTCAGCGACCACGGTAATTCTCATCTTTTTCATTTGGCTTCCTCGAAAAGTATTATATCATTAAAGTATAGCTTCTTTATTGGGAGGGAGAACGACATTGTTCTCCCTCGATTTACCAGAGAACAAGAAGCCAAAATCATTCTCTGGTAAATTTTAAAAATCAAAGTGTAATTGGTTCTCTAAGCAAGAAGACCAATACCTCGAATTTTTATGTCCTTGTTTAACATCCCAATAAATACATCTGGCTATATAATTGGGTGCTTTCATTTTCTCTGCTCGATAATGCCATTTACGTTCGCCTTGTTCATACTCGGCAACATCTTTAGCACTATCTTTCTTATATCCATTTTCATTCATGCCAAGTAAACGGAGCATATGAACATCTAAACATACTGCTTGGCATTTCTCTGGATAGCATAACTCTAAAGCGAAAGATGTTTTTGCTAATCCGATTCCCCACAATTCAAGAGAAAGACGATTTCTAAATTTAAACCAGTTCTCTCTATTGGTCTTTTTAAATTTTTCTGGATTAGCCCAAAACTTACTCGAAAAATCCCAGATATACTTTGTGCGCTGATTATGACAACCTGCTTTACCTATATATAATAAATGAGCAAGTTGGTCTTTATCACTAATCCAAGACTCGAAATTTTTAATATGGTTGTATGCTCTAACATTGCTTTCCCATGTTGTGTGAATGCTAGTGTATGCGAACAACCATCTTTGGAATATTTCTCCATCTGTCTTTGGAGCAACATTATTCCAATACTCTTTATATTGATTTACCTTGTGAGAATCAACACCTTCTAAAACACTCTGATAGGTCATTTTGGCTTCGACCCTTTCTACTGATGACCTATATTATCAGACGCTTATAGAGGATGCAAGATTATCCTAATAAATCTTTTTCTGAGCATTCATATAGTGCTCCCAAATTTCACGATATATTTCTTTAGTAATTGTTAGCTGCTCGAAACTTGATGGATCTTTTTTCTTAACTTTAGTAATGGTGCAATAGTTGTTCGAAAAATGATTAATAATACATAGGGCATAATACCTATCTACTAAATATAATCCTCTAAAACTTTTTGCATCTATATGAGAAACTCTACTGTCTAATTTAAATTTCTTATATAGATCTTTTTTGTAAGAAGAATAATCAGCTGGGTCTAAAGATGGGGGCTCGATTTTATTTATATTCATTTAAAATTTTGTCCGAGAAACCTTCTGGAATATTAATATCTAAATCTACATTAATCATTAAAGATTCTTCATCTTTTAATTCTTCACTAGTATATTCCACTTTTTGATGATTAGCTGTTTCAAAAGTTTTAATTAATAAAGAAAAGAATAAACCAGCTTCTTCCTCTGTTAATATATTTGATAAATTAGTTAGTTTGTTCTTCATTGGAAAATAAATTTAACACCTTATAGATAATAAATATATCAAAGTTTCTTACTTCTGAATATATATTAATCTTCCCGTCCTTATAATTATCTAATAACAAAAGGATGAGTTCGAAAATTTTGGCAGCTTCTTCTTCAGTTAAAAGATCTGTTAGTTGTTTAAATTTCTCTATCATTGTATCTCTTTAATATATCTAATATTGCGTAGTCTTTACTCTTTAATTCTACATCAAACAATACATCTCTATTATAATCTATAGGAAGATCTTCAGCCATATCCCTGTGAGCTCTAGTACCATTCTTACCTTCACTATAATGGAATATAGGAATTACAGGCCAGGTACTATAAGCATCTAAGAAAGCATCCATTTCAAGAACATTATGATTTAAAATTTTATGATGTAAATTATCAAATGTAACAGGAATACCATAGGGCTCGAAAAAGTATTTTTTTAAATTACCAACTGTCCAAATATTTCCAGTATCGTTGTTCTCTAATACTAATCTTTTCTTTACCACTTCTGAGAGCCTGTCATAATTGCGCATAAAGATACTAGATAATTCTTTCTCATCTCCCTCTTTACGTATATGAATATTTAAAGGATTATAATAAGATCTTTCTAAACCTAAGCGCTCGAAAACTTCCCCATGAAATTCTAAATCAATTAAGGAATGATTTATTTTTATTGGATCATCGCTAGTAAGAGTAATATATTCTGAAGGATGTGCACTTACTCTAATGCCTGTTTCTTTAATAGCTGCAGAAACATTATTTATTTCTTCTTCTATTAAATTATAATTAGGCAGGTCCTCTAAAGATAACATTACCTCCGGATGTTTTATCACTGGGCAAAGATCGCTCGAAAGTCTATATCCCTTTATCCCATTAGCTGCACAATGATTAATAATTTTTCCTGTTACAGAAAAATTATTAATAATAATACCTGACAGCTTCTCTAATGATTCTTCCCTCGATTTTGAAGAGAAAGATTTAAAAGTCATTGTTCTAAATTTATGACCCTCTTCTGCCAATATGTTAGAAATACAACAAAGGGAAAGATTCATATAAAGATGATATCATAGAAGGAATAAAGCGACAATATTAAGAACAAAAAATCATCATGAACGAAGAAATTTTAAAAAAGCTTGGTTATAACAATATTGCTCTCGAAATGATGCTTAAAAGAGAAGCACAGATAAATATTGATGGTCTTGAAATATTAGATAGAACACCAAGATTAAATAGGGATCCATCTTTAAGTGATCTTTCTTCTGATGTAAAAAGCGATATCGAAAATATCAAAAATAAATTAAAAGAAATAAATGATCTATTAGAGAATTTTCCAGAATATACTATCAAAGAAGAAGAATATGATGAAGACGTTAGAGAATTCCCAGTGCACAAAGAAAATTCTAAAGAAATACTATTAGAGCTGATGAAAGAAATAAATAAATTATCAAATCATGCATAATAAAAAAGGATCCATCTAGAAAGGATCCTTTTTTATTTAATTCCACAACTAAATGTTTTGGGAGAAGTTAATTCAGAACCTCATTGTTCTTGCTCGTCCTCTCAAATATATTATAAGAGAAAAATTATTATTATTCCTATGCAGTTATCATATCAAGAGAGAATTGCATTTGTCTCATTACAGGAATAAAATCATTAACATCTATCTTCTCATCTAATAACTGCTCGAAAATTTTTAGCGCATTTAATTTAGCACTATCTGGCATCTCTGAACAATTGTAAAAATAAGAAACATAGTCTATCAAAGCATCATACAGCATTTTGTTTTTCCTTGTCATTTTTCACACCTCAGAATATTATTATATTAATATCTTTTACTGCAATAAAATTCTTCTCAACTGCTTTATTTTATTTTTCTCTATAGGAGAAAAATAAATATCAAACAACCCTAACACCTAAACTTTTTAAAATTTTTCTCGAAATACTAGGAAAGCCAGTTACATACATTTCATTATCAAGAATTCCCACTTCCACTTCTTGATCTATATTTAATTCTTCTTCTTTTATCTTGCTCGAAAAATAAATAATATTCTGATTCTCACTTCCCCTTAAACTACTCGAAATTCTTTTATCTTTCTCAAACCTTCCATCAATCAAAACATCAATATAATTTAAAGATTTTCTTAAGAGAAAATCTTTATTTATTTCATCTATAGTATATCCAGTAAAAAGAATTATTCCATTAGATAAATTTAAACTCTCTAATAATATTAATAACTCCAACAATTCTTCTGGCTGCTCTAAAGGATCTCCACCAGTAATTGTCACACCACTAACATTAGAATTTTTAATTAACTCGAAAATCTCTAATGGTGTTAAAGATTTATATTTCTCGAAACTCCATGTCTCAGGATTAAAACAATTCTTACATCCCTTAGAACATCCTTGAGTCCATAATACAAATCTTAACCCAGGGCCATTTACTTTACTTAAACAATAACCTCGAATATTCATAGGCTCGAAATTTATCCTCTAACATATATTATAAACATGAACCTAAATCTTATGTTAGAAAGATACCACCACCCTTAACAACATTAATAACATTTAGGCTCGAAATTCTTTCTACCAATAAAGAGAATAAATCGAACCAAAGACTCTAAACCTTCTTCTCTAAAGTAAAAATTTCTCTTGCTCGAAAAAAGAAGGAAATAATAAGAGCGGTGTAGAACATTATATATTACGTCTGAATTTATAGTTGATTTTTGATTTACTTTGTTTTTATTTGAAAGCCCCGATAAAAACAATTACCACAAAAAATAGATTTATGATGTATTCTTTAGAGTTCTTATCCTAAAAGCTATTATAACAGAAGAATTAAAGGCACAGTAAAATGTTCTTTTGATTCTTCTGTTTTTATTTAAGCTATAAGGTAATATATCTTTATCTATAATAATTTTAATAATCTAGCGTGTATTAAATATATTATGTCTTAGAGGAATAATTGTATATTTTCTTAAATAAAGAAATCTAGTAACTCGAAATCCTCCACTAACAATCCACTAGGTCTCCACTGTATATCCACTAAATATTATAATATATTGTTTTTCTATTATATATATCTTTTATTTTGGGATATATTTATGGGGTTATATATTTTTTTACAGTTGGTGTTATCCCTCGTTTTTTATGCTGGCCAAATGTAGTAGGGATTAATTTTAGGATAGAAGTGTTTAGTAAGTTTCATAAATCCTCGAAATTATAGCTGAGTATATTGTTATGTCTCTGATAGTGTTGGATATACATTTTTCATATTAGTTATATTTCTTTATTTTACTAGGATTTTTATTGTATATTCTTCTAATAACTATATTGGTAAAAAGTTATGAATAAAAAAGATATTAGTTATATTTTGAAAGTTGCTAAGAGTTGTGATCTTTCTGGTGATTATGTATTAGCTGACAAGTTTAGTAAATTGCTCGAAAAAAATTATCGTTATTCTCAAACACAATTAACAATAGATAATTTTGTGGATAGTTTATTTAATTTTGTAGATAGGAAAAATGTAAGAGACTCTAATGGCAATGTAAGTTTTGTTACTGCATTTGATAGGTACAGTTATTTTGGTGCTAATATTGATGGTGTTAGTATTAATCAAATTCCTCAGTTAGTTAATTTGAAAAATATTGTTGCTAATAATCCTGGCAAAGTTTATATGCCCGATGAATTAAAGAATATTTTGCGTGGTAATGTTAGCTCGAATCCTGGTAATGCTAACAATTCTAATGCTGGTAATAATAATCAAAATAATAATATATTTGCTAGTAATAGTCCTAATGAGTTTGCTACTAAGTTATTTCAATTTGCTCGAAATAATAATTTTAATAATTTGACTCGTGCATTAGAGTCTTATATGTTTGATGCTTCTTACAATGGTGCTAAGATAAATAATAATCAGCAGTTTGTTCAATTATATACAAGAGTACGTGCGACAAATAGTGTTATTACTGAATCTATGTTAGCAAATGAATTATCTATGATTCTTGGTGGTGAAAATAATAATGTTGGCTCTATGGGAAATCAGGGGCAAGGAAATAATAATACAAATTCTCCAAACAATCCTTATGATGGTAACACGTCTTATGAAGAGATGGTTGAGATAATTGAAAAATCTCCAATTAATGGTTTAGATAGTTTAGTAGCATATATAGACAATGATAGATTCTTAACACCAGAACAAAAAGAGAATTTAAAAAAGATTATAGAAAGTAGAAAATTAAAAGAAGTATAAAAAAATTCCCTCGATTTTTAGTCGGGGGAATTTTGTTTTTAGATTGGCTTTATTATATATGATTTTAGGGTGTTTTTCTTATTCTTATTATATGTTTAGTGTTTTGGTATGTATCGAATAAGATTGCTCGATTTTTGTATGTTTTCTGTAACTATAAATCCCATCTTTTTTATGAAGGGATTTATTTTTATTTTTCTGGTTGGTAATTTTCTATATTAGTATTATTGTCATTTTGGTATCCTAAGTATCCAGCTAATGTTTTTACTACATAGGATTTGAATTCATCTTTCCATTTTTGTCCTTTTGCTTTTGAGGTATATTCTGGAATTCTTATTATTATTATTTCTTGTTTCTCATTTTTAAGATATTCATAAAATGCGCTTTTAATTTGATCAGCTGTAAGTCTTTGTATGAAGTTATCATTTTTATTAAATGGTTTGAAGTGATAAGAGCCATCAAATTCTATAATGGCATACACTAAATTATTCTTTTGTAATACAGCATCGAATTTATAGTTTGCTGGGGAGAAGTTTGCCATATTAAGTTTAAAGTTATTAGCTTCAGTTTCTCCAGCTTTTATCATATTGCTCCTAACAAAAAAACCATTTTCTGTTTCAATTGTTGAGTTTTTAAAATATATTTGAAATTCAGGAGTCTCACTTTCTCTTGTATTGAAGTGATGTGTTGAGAGATTGAAGCTTCTCATTCCCTCGATTTCTTTTATGCCTCTATATTTAAGTGCATTGAAAAGATAATTAAATATATTTTGTTCTTCTCTTGTTTGTAATGTTTCAAGGAATGGGATAAATCTTGGATCATCAGTGCAATAGAATTCTGTTTGGAAATCTGCTTCTAGGTTAAGAAGTCCTTGTTGGTTTTCTTGTATGTCTTTAAAAACAGAGTTAGCTTTACTATCTTGTGTCACTACTTCTTTTTTTAATATATTTCTTAAGTCATCTGGTAGGTGTGTGTAGGCTGGAACATAATAATTTATCCCATCTAATGCACGAAGATAAGAAGCTATTTGTGGAATGTTAGTTATTTGTCTATAGCAGAAGGGCAATGTTTTTCTATATTCTTCATATTCTGTTTTTGTTGGATTTTGCAGTTTGCTTCTTATTTCTGTCATTGCTTGAATTGTAAGATTTTGAAGTTCTAAGGTTGGGATAGTTTCTGCTTTTATTTTTTCTAGAACAGCTATAAATTCTGGTATAGGATTTTTCTCTAATCTTGGTACATTATAAATTTGTCCATTAAGATTGTAAGTGTTATATGTTCTAAAGTCTCGCCAGTTTTCTATGGTGAGAGGAAGCTTAACCCATTTATTTTTAACAAATTCTCTAACAATAATTTCAAAGATTTCTGTTGTTGGTTTTAATATTTTATTTATTCCAATATAAGCTGGATTTATTTCATCAGGTATATAATAATTAATTCCAATGTGTCTAAAAGTGTTGGACAGGTTTAATCCTAATGTGTTATATTTTTCTCTAATGGTGTCAAGTGAGATTCTTTGATTTTTAAGAATGTAAGAATAAATTTGTTGTCCTTGTGTTTCTTCTATTGTGTTATTTGTTCCGGGGGTTGTTTGAGAGTCAGCAAATATTAGGAATGGTTGTGTGTAGTAATTGTTAAGGAATTCTTTTTGTGTTTCTGTAGGATCCCAAATTATTTTTTCATTATTTAGGATTATATTATTTATATTAATTGCAAGAGCTATATGATTTGCATAGTTGTTTAAGATATCGAGCAATTGGTTATTATTTAATGTGCTTAAATTCTTCTCTGTTTGTATAGAGGAGCCAAATTGTCTAGTGATATTTTTGGGTAGCTTAATCTTTATCTTGTAATTCATCTCGTTTATTTTATACGATGTAGAATAAAAATATCCCTCGATTATGAGGGATATTTTTATTCATTATGGAAGATGTCTATATCTTTTATGTTGTAATATTTTAGTAGATAATCTTTCAGGATTTCATCATTCATCTTTTGTTGATATTTGTATGAATATGGAACTGTATTAATTCTTTTAAAGTTGATATCTTTTTTGTTGATCATTTTTGAAATATAGCTACAGATTTCATTTTGTAATTGGAGCTGTGTTTTGCTCGAATCTTCAAAGTGATTTTCATATATATATTTTGTAATTTCATTAACATTATATATTCCTTTTTTGTGTTGGTTGAAGAAATAGATAATTTGCTGTCGTCGTGTATTGTCCATAATTTAGTGTATTTCTATATGGTGGATTTGTCAAGCTATGTAGGATATTATTTGATCTTATTTATAATAACAATATAACATCCTATTTGTGAGAATTTATTATGCCTAAAGAGTTACATGACAAAGTGAATGAATTGTTAAAGAATGATTCCTTTTATCCTGAGAAAAGCGAGAAGGAAAGAGAAGATTTAGCCTGGCCAATAGCTACAAATATTTTAAAAGAATCATCTTTTAATTTTAAGAATTATAGGCTTGCTCAGGTTGTAAATGAAGAATCATTTAAAAGTAAAACATTAAATGAATTTGCCACTAAATTTTTTAATTATGCTCAATCATCAAAATTAAGATTTAATATGGCTTATGATGAATACGCAAAAAGAGCAACTTATAATGATAATAAATTGTCTGGATATAAGGGTTTTAAATTATTTCAAAACTACCTTAATCGAAATGCAATTAAGCCCCTTACTATCTTAGATTTAACAAACGAGCTTACAAATCTCGAAAAAGACCAATCCAATTTTGTTTTTGATGAAGCTACAAGTCAAGATACAGATAATGCTCAAACTGCTAATACTCAAACTAGCACTACAACACCAGCAAATAGCCAGGATATTACTGGAGATTCAGTTCTCAGTGGTTTACCCGGAGCACAAAAAATCCCTGGAAATTCTGGTGCTACAAACATTCAAAATATAATTCAATACAATTCTCAATCAGCTGCAAGAGCTCCAAAAACTGAAGCACAAATAAAAGCAAGTGAAGGAATGTTCATGAGTGATAACATGGATGCTTTACGTATTTTATCAACAAATGTTTCTGACCGTAATGCTTTGAAAAATTTTGAGAAAAACTTAATATTTTCTAAAAATCATATCGGGACTAGATTCGAAGCTCCTGTAAACAATCTTATGAATTTATATGCCGCATCTTTAAATCTTAAAGCTGGAGATGTAAGAGAAAAAAATAAAATTGGTGCGCAAATTCAAGCTATTATTAATAATCAATTGCTTGGTAGTGGAGTTAAACCATCAGTTATATTTGATCAAGTTAATCCTAGACAACTCACTGATTATCTTTACAGTAAGCCAGGGACTAATTATGCATTTAGATATCTTGAAGATGTTTATTTTCAAGATAAAGCAAAAATGGAAACTGAATTTGAAACAGCTAGAAAAGCATTCAGAGATAAATATTTAACAGATTTAAAAGAAAAAAATCCTGATACACCTGCTGAAAGATTAAAATTTGATACATTAGATGAATCTTTATATCCAGACAATTTGAAAAAAGTAGCTGGTCCGGGAAGCCCAATTCATAAAAGAGAATGGATGGAAGCAAATAAAAAATCTATCATGCAGGAGCTTGCTAATCAACCAACGAAAGATTCTTCACTTAAAGCTACAGAAGGGCCAGCTATTAATGCACCTGTTGGGGATCCTAACAAAACAAAACCACCTACCAATCCAGCTCCTCCTACTAATTCCGCACCTCCTTCTGGTGGAAATAAAACAACAGCAAATAGAATAAATAAATTTAATTTATTCAAGCATTCATAAATTGAAGCATTAAATATAAAAGCCCCTCGATTTTGAGGGGCTTTTGTTTTATGAATTGAAAAGTATATTTTGTATAGATCGCAATTGTTCTTGGTTCAATACACCTTTTTGAATTAGTTTGTTTATGCTATCCAAAATTGTATCAAATTCTTCATAACTATTAGCTTCTTGCTTTTGTGATATTCTGATTAATTTACTTGTTAATCTATCAGCTTCATTATGGAATTTATGATTATCAAGAATGGATGCTATTTCTAGGGCTTTTCTGTATTCTAAATTACTCATTGCCTCTTTCATTGCCTCTACCATATTTCTTTTTATATTCTGCTAAAAGACTGTCAAAAGATTGTTCGCCTTCTACATCTTCAGGCATTTTTCCATCAACAAAAAATTCATCTTCTTCAGGATTATATTCTGGATTTTTATTCATCCTCATAAAAGCAGATTCTTCATCTTCATCTTCCATTTCAGGCATTTCAGTATCAAATGTCAATTCTTTTACTTTACTAGAAGAGCCTGTTGAATCATCAGCCATAGAAGCAACAGCAGAAGCAAATTCTTCATCTGTCATTTTGCCAGCTTTATGTGCTTTTAAAAGAGCAAGAGTTGCATCGTAAACTGGGCTATTAATCATTTTAGCTTCAGCATCATCAGCCATATAATCAGGGTTAAAATCAGGACTATATTTAACTGAAACACCTTCTGCTACTTTTGTCAGGCTATCAGATTCATTGATTAGATTCATTTCATCTAATTGGTTTGCAATCCTGACTAACTTTTCTACAATTTGTTTTTTATTCATAATTTTTCACCCTATTAGGTTTGTGTTATAAGTTATTTTACATTTAAGAATCCGTAAATCCTTGAAGAGATTAAAAGTAATATTGTTTTTAAAATAGAAATATAAATTCATGTGGTACAAAATTGCATTACACAGTTTAAAAATAACATATCGTCTTTTAAGAGAGGATGATTATGTTGGTCTTTACAGAATTTACAATAATAAAAATGTAGTTAAGAATACTAATTGGGAAGGTGTTGATGTCACCACTGATTTGATAAAAGAATTTACAAATCAATGTTTAGAGCATCCCACCAGAAAATCTTTTTCAGTTTGTAATGATGGAAGAGTTATCGGAGTGGTTTTCTTACATAATTTAGAGAAGTATCCTGAATGGGCTGAAGTTGGATGTATGTTAAATGAAAACTATTGGAACAAGGGCATCATGACAAATGTGATACGTGATATTATTGACAAGTCTAAATTTAATAATTTTTATTCTATCACATCCCATACAAACCATGGCAGTATGAAATTATTTATGAAGCTTGGGTTTAATCAAGATGCAAGATTTGTAGAAGAGCCTGACACAATTAGTTTCTCATATATTAAAACAACCTAATTATTTTTATTTTTGAGTTGTATAATAATAGTATGAAATTCAATACTAATGTGAATAAGAGTGTATCGACAGGTCTCTCTCAATCATTATCTTTGCAGCCAAACAAGAAACCAGTAGTTGTCTGTTGTATTCCGGGAAAAGAATTTACTCCTGGATTTTTTGATTCATGGACAAAGTTTCTTTTGCATGGTGTAAGAGGATTACCTTTTGATATTATTGTTTCTCGTCATTATTCTCCAGTTATCTTTCACTGTAGGGCAAATCTACTAGGTGCTGATAACAGAGCTGGAATTCATCAGATTCCATTTCAAGGAAAGATTGATTACGATTATATTATGTGGTTTGACTCTGACATTGTTTTTGAGCCAGATCAAGTTATGAAGCTTTTCAATCGTATGCAAAAAGATCGTGCATTGGAAGTTTTGTGTGGTATTTATCTTACAACATCTGGCACTCACTCTACAATTGTTAGAGATTGGGATTTGGAATATTTCTTAAAGACAGGTATGTTCCCATTCCTTTCTCCGGGTGATTTAAAAGAAATTGCTAATAGTAATCCTAATAAATTGGCAGATGTTTTTTATGCTGGTATGGGATTTATGATGTGTAGGAAGGGTGCATTTGAAAAGGTCACCTATCCATGGTTTGAGCCAGCAATGCATAGTATTGAAACATCTAGAGACTTTTCATCAGAAGACGTTTCATTATGTTGGAAGTGGAAAGACGCTGGTGTAAAGGTTTGGGTTGATCCAGACATTATTGTTGGACACGAAAAGCAAGTAATTATCCGATAATAAAAAAGGCCTCGAAAGAGGCCTTTTTTATTTGTTTAGTTTTTCCAATTTATTTTCTAGTACAGTAACATTTAAAAATAGTGGGATCATTGATTTTAAAGTTTCAACAATTTCATCAACTATCTTCTCTTTTTCAGGGGAGAGATTTTCTGTAACAATTTTTTCTGCATGAATATTATTTTGATATTGTTGAGCAGTGTCTAATGCAGGGGAGAAATTTTCAATAAACTGTGTGAAATTAAATAAAAATTGGCTGTGAAGTTCATCATCAATTTCTAGACCAATTTTCTTAATCATAATTTGGCCTCTAGTATTTTAAAGCTCATATTGTACAAGTCAGCTAATAATTTTTTATGTGATTCTTCATCTTCTAAAAAATTATAAGCCCAATGCACAGATATTACGGCATATTTATCGTCAGTAAATCCCCAAGATGCACTTATTCCATTAGTGTTACATAATGGAAAATCTGTAATATTGTTTATTTTTGGATTTAAAGTGTTGAATAACATTTCTAATAATATAGGAATGCATTTTTTCTTGACAATAAATACGAAATACGGTAAGGATTGTGAATTATCATCATGATTATGTCCTTCACAACTAAATAAGGTCCAGCACCAAGAAGATTTATTAATATTCTTTAGTGTTTCTTTTATATTCTCATCAATTGTTTTATCAGAATCAAAATCATATTCAGATGGATCATTAAAATCAATTTTATTTAAGAATTCTTTGAAATTTGCTTTCATAGGTTGATTGTATCATCCCTGGAATATTCTTGGTGTGAATCAATACTAACAATAACCACATCATCTTTTTGAATTCCATTAGATGAAACTTTATGGGTGTCAATAGAGCATTCCCTATTATTATCTACAAAATCATCTCGTAAATCATAAAGAAGAAATTTACTGCCATTATAATGTACGGATAAATTTTCTCCATACATATCTATTAGCTTATCAATTGCAGAAACATCACATACTAACATTATTGGGTATATCCTATATTTAATCTACGAATAAGATGTGTAAAACTATAATTGCGAACAAGGTGATAAAGAAAATAAGCACGTCTACCAAAAGAAAAGGCTCGGAATTCATTTTCTGTCATAAATACCTTTGTGCCATCATCATATTGAGCTGGAGATCTAATGCCTTCTTTTGCCCATTCTTTTTGTTTGGTAAATCTATCTTCTATAACGGATAAAATAAATTCCCATTCTTTTTGGTTATATCTATTGTTTATTGGCTCTAAAAACTCATCAAATTCGATCCTTTTATGGGAGAAAGAGCTTTTATGAATAACAACATAAATTTCTTGCTTATTGGCCTTTTCTACTGGTGGTAATTCTAAGCTCCACCCTATATATTTGGATACGCAATATTCAGGAGCAGAATGATTTTTCACTCGCATTTGTCCAGTTTCTAAATTTACCATATGATCTATACAATAATGATCATGAAATTCAGGTACTGTATCAGAATCTGTCTCAAATGTTTCTACAAATTTGAATTCAGATTTATGTTTTTCTGTGCTTGGTACGTATCGCCAAAAATAATGTTTATATTTAGTCATTTTTGATAATCTTCAACTTAGGTATTGTTCCTATGTTTTTGATTATATCAGAATTATCTATATTTTCAATACTCTTACAAATATCATATGCCCATTTAGACTTTCTATGAATTGTTTTGTTTTCAATATCTTTAGTATAGTCAGAATTTTTTATTAATATTTGGCTTATTTCTTTTTGATTGCATTTATGTTTTAATACGCTTGCAATAAAAGAAAAATCTGAAATTAATATAGTCCAATATAGTTTGCAAGCTATATAGATAATATCAATTTCAGATCTTGTAACATTTATATTAATATAGGAAAGTCTTTTATTTTTAATAATTATTCCTGTATCAATAAATCTTTGTTTTACGTTTGATAGTTCAGTTCCAAATTTTCCTAATTGAAGAATATTTAAGATCTTATCTTCAAGATAATTTTTTTGAATAGAAAGAAGTACTGTATTTAGTTTTTCTATTTTTAAATCAAATTCTTCATCTTTATCTGTGAATTTATTTTCAAGATACAAGCAAGACGCTCTAGTAATTTCACCTTTTGAGATTGATTTTAAGATATCTAGCGCTTTGGATATCAACTTAACGTGTGATATTTCAGCACGTATCTTAAAATCATAGAGCATTTTACTGTGCTATGCTAAAAGAGTATCTCAAGTTTCCTATTGCTTTGATTGCAATTTCTTCTTCTGACATAAACGGATATTTCTTTGTGTAAAAAACCATCCATGATTTAATCTTTGGTTCTACAGGAGCTAATCCGTTTTGTAAGAAATATTGAGCCAAATTCTTATAGGTTCTATTATCATCGGGTGTGTTGAAAAGAGCAAGATCTTCCTCATTATAGGTATCTTTTTTAAGCTCTTCAATGAAATCTAATAATTGAATTTTATTTATTTCTAAATAAAAATCTAATTCTTCAGTGTTTTCTACAGTCTTGACAAAAACATTATTTTCAAAAACATCATATTTAACAGGCAAGATTGAAGGGGTTTTTGGCGCTGGAAGTGGTTCAACTATATCAAATTGCTCTACAACATTTTCAATTATTTCTTCAAATTTCTTTTCTGAATTTAAATCAATTGTAAGTTGTGTCTTAAATACTTCAATTTCATCAACAATAGAAACATCTAAATCTTCAATCATATTTTCTTCAACTACTGGGACAATTTTTTTTGGTCTTGGCATAATTGGTTTCCTTGGATTAAAACTAATCTTTATTATTATAAAATATTTTTTTCAATCTTTGTATTTGTTTACTACCATCCACATTAACATTCCTATAAAAATTGTTGGTATAAGCAGGAAAAAAAGTAAAAATTCAATTTTTTCTGTTATCTTGATCAATCTTATTAAACTAAATGCATATACAATTGCAAGAAGAGTGCTAGACATAATGTAAAAAAGCATAAATCTTGATTTTATTTTAATCAAGTGTACATCAAAGTATCTGCATCTTACACACTTCGTTTCAAATGTGTCTGTAAGAAATGGGGCATGACAATAAACACAAATTTGCCATTCTTTTTTAGCTTTGCATTCTGAAGCTTTATTTATAACCTGTCTATCAAATATGCCCATAGTTAAATAATAAAGGACAGGATCACTCCTGTCCTTTATTAGCTAGTCAATAGATTTATTAAACCTTGACACCAACCGGAGATACTGTCTTCAAAACCTTATTTACTAAGCTCTTAGCCTCTCCAAAAAGCTCTGGTACTCGAATCTTAGCTTCAAATGCTGGAACAATTCGTGTATCCAAACGACCACCGCTAGAAAGATTTGCGCCTGGTACAACAGCGCCGACCTTCAAGTCAAATCCTGGAACAACAGATCCTAGTGGTACAAGAACACCACCACCAGCATATACATTATTGCCACGAGAATCAACAGAAGCTGCGAACACTGTACTTACCTTAACGCCAGCTACCTTGTATTCTCCAAGAGGACGTAAAACAGCAACGTTTTCATCTTCTCCATCAACAAGAACAGCTAAATCTACTCCGACAATCTGACCATTGTGATTAACAACAGGAGCACCAGCAAAAGACTTAGCACTAAAAGCTGGGCCTTCAGACTTCTTTACTACCTTTGCTTGAAGATTGTTGACATTGATTGTCAACGGCTCAGAAGCAAAAGCAGATGTAGTTGCAAAAAGTGCGACCAATGAAACAACAAATTTATTCATTTTATTTTTCCTTTGTTCAAATGAAACTTAACCAATTATACCGCATCAACATTGTATTTGTCTGAAATTTGATTATATTTTTCAATTAAAAGTTTCCTGGCTCTGAAAATCCTTGACTTCACAGTTCCCAAAGGTATATTTTTCATAAGAGCAATATCTTTATAATCAATTTCTTCTAAAACATTTAATTTAAAGGCTTCAATGTGGATATTATCTTTAAAATCAGAGAATAATTCAGTAAATAAAGCTTTTTTAAAATCATCATCACATAATTTTATTGAAAAGTCAGCTGTGGAAATTTTTTCAAAAATATATTGATCTTCGGAAGAATCAAAAATATATTCATTTTTAAAATAATTTTTTCTGAAAGTATCCCTATAAATATTCACTGCAATAATTGACAGCCATGATTTGAGTGAACAATCTTTTTTCCAATTACTGTGAAATCTTGATGCTTTAATTATGGTATTTTGAACAGCATCTTCAATGTCTTCATTTCTATTTTTTGGAAATTTTTTCTTGAGAAAATTAATTAAGTAATCTCTATGGCTACAAATCAGTAGTGTATCTTTCATTGCATCTCTAAGGAATAATCACAAAGCTGAGGCCAATAACTTATTGCTTTTTCAAGATTACTCAAATCATTTTCTGAATCATTATCTTTCCATAACATTGCTTGAAAAACACAATAATAAGAAAGCTTTTGTAATCTTGCTTGTGCCTGTTCAGTTATATTCAAATAATAATCTGAATAAGGTTTTTTAATCTCTTCAAGGAGACAAGACATAAGAATAGCATAGTTAGCTAAATCAACGACTGTATCTTCTGCTTTTTCGGATATTACTAGATATTCTTTTTCTTTGAGGAAGTTTTCGAGACGGGACATTTTATCCCCAATTCTTACTAAACATCCTCGCCAAGCATCAATACCAGCATCCTCACACTTACGCAGATTACCCATAGGAAGACCAGTAGCAGAATAATCATTATCTTTAGCTTCATAAACCTTTTGCATATTATCAAGAATGTCTAAAGCTGTGTTGTCTTTAAACATTTCTTTAAGCAAAAGTATTCTATTGTTGTAGAATTTATTTCTTGACATCAACCTCTCCTTGGTGGTAATGAGTTTTGTTTTAATTCAAAAACTCCATTACTGATAAAACCAGATAAAGTTTCATATCCACTATACGATACAGCAGAAGAAATGCCACCCCAAAGTTCATCAACAAGAGCTTCAAGAGGTCGTAATTCATCAGAAATTGGCACTTCTTTACCTTCTGAATGCCGATAAACTTTGCCAGTGGAAAGAATTTGTTGCTTATGAGATGCACCACCCCAGTAAGTGCCATCTCCTCTTTGATGGGTTTCAGCTTCAAATGCTTTAGCAAAATAACCACCCATCATTACATAATCAGCACCAGCGCCAAAGGCCTTAGCAGCGTATCCTGAGTTTTTAATTCCACCATCAGCAATAATAAAAGGCTTGCGACTTATGAAAATTTGGTCACTTGTAGGATCCCATGGGTTAGATTCATCAATTTCCATAATTTCAGTAATTGGTCCACGATTATATCCTGTTGAATCATTAGTAGCACAAGGACTACCACCAGCAATTCCTACACGAATAAATTTTGGGAAAGATTTATCATATGCAATTTGTGAAAGCATTTGAAAACCACGTTCAGAATGAACATTACCCATCATCAAATTTTTGACAAGAGCTCTTTCTGTAAGTTTTTCAACACAGGTTCTAATTTCGACAGCCATATAGCCATTAGCCGTATCAATCAACCATGAATCAGCGCCAGCCTCTGCTAAAGCATCAACTCTGTCCCAATCATTTAAACCAATAGAAACAAATAAATTATTTTTATTAGGTAAAGAATTATATATTTCTACTTGCTCTTCAATTGAGCAGAAGCGGTGGAGGCAAACTGTAAGGCCAAGTTGGTTTGCTTTTAATGCAAATTCTTTACCTACAATTGCTTCCATTGGGGAAACAATAATTCTGTTTAATTCAACAGGGATATCTTTGCGAGACTTGACTTTGCAGGGTTGAGCTACAAGATTTACATCATTGTAGTAAATAGATTTAGATTTAAGAATTAATGCCATTTTATTTTTCCTTATTAGGATCAAAGTAGTATATGTTAAAAAGGTAGATTTTGCAATAACATGTAAAAAAATATTTAACAGAGATTTTCTTAAAGACATCAATGGCCTATATCAACATCATGATATAATTGACATGTAAGCGATGTACTGTAAGAATAGTAATGACAACCTCTTGGAGATGAAATGAAGAAACAAATTATTGCAAATATTAATAATATTGCAAATGAATTAGACAAAGTTGGTTTATATACTGAAGCTAATGCCCTAACAAATCTAATGAAAAAATTAGCTATGGATGAAGAATTTGCTGCCCCTATGAGTCAAGCTCCTAAAAAAAGGGGCATGGTCATAGTTCAACCATCTGCAGATGAAGACAACCCATATCAATCCTCATATACAGTGAATGTAACAATAGAGGGTGAAAAAGTACACGAAATAAGCACATACACAGATGAAGATGGTCAAACAAAATTATTACATGATAGACAAAAAGCAAATGAAGTAGCTAGATCTATGCGTGGAGTATATCCTGAAGTAGAATTTACAGTACAAATATCAGAACCACAGGAATATAAAAGTAGAATTCCTGGTGATCCTCGTGATGCTTATAATGACAGAAGAAGGTATTGAGCAAAAAAAAGGGGAGAATAAATCTCCCCTTTTTTTTATTTCTTGCTTTCTATCACAGCATCTATAAGGCCATAATCTTTAGCTTCGATTGCGCTCATATAGCAATCTCGATCACAATCTTTAGCAATTTGTTCTTTTGTTTGACCAGTTTTAGTTGCTAAGATTTGAAATAATTGATCTTCTAATTTATTTGTTTCATTAACTTGGATACGCATATCAGCAGAAGTTCCTCTAAATCCAGAAGAAACTTGATGAATCATAATTCTGGAATGAGGAAGAGCGGTTCGTTCTCCAGTTCCACCAGCTAATAAAACAGCTCCCATACTAGCAGCTAATCCAACGCAAGTAGTATTTACTGGAGCACTAATTGTATGCATAACATCATACAGAGCTAATCCAGCAGTTACACTTCCACCTGGTGAATTAATATAAAATTCAATTGGAGCATGTCTGTCTTCTTTATCTAAGAACAACATTTGTGCAATCATCAAATTGATAACATAATCATCAACTTCTTGCCCTAAAAAAACTATACGATCTTTGAGTAAACGTGACCAAATATCGTAAGCTCTTTCACCAGTAGCTGATTTTTCTAAAACTGTTGGAATAATCATGGGTTTATTATATCATCCTTTGCAATTTTTTATTGATTGCTGACAAAGAAATTACAATTATCATAATAGAGATAATCATTTAAATAATGAAGTTGTGTAGCATTGTAAAGTAATTCACCAGTCCTTGGAACATTTAATGCTGTTGCTATTGCTAATGGACTAGATTGATTACCTAAAAATCTTTTTCCAGAATTTATGATGGTGCAGAATTCAAGAAGATTTTTAGGTTGATAAACTTCACATTTATCTTTATGGGCAAAATTATTATATTGCTCCATATCAAAGCAAATGAATAATTTTCTGTCATATTGCTTCATTACTTTTTCATATTCATTGTGCGTATGATTTGTATATGTGCAAGTATCTCTAGTGTGACTTCTATTTATAATTAATGTATCTGAATATCCATCAACTTTTGGTAATGTAAGCCAGTTATAATTTTTTGGCACTTTAGGTTCATTCTGGAAAAATGTATGTAAATAAACCTTCCAGAATGGTTTTTTATTTAATAAAGCTGAGCCTCTAAACATACAAAGATTCATGTCAATTTGATCAGATTCTTCTAATTTTTTAAATGAATTTGTGTATTCTTGGCTTTCTACTATTTCTTTCAAGTCATCAAAAGCTCTGTCAAAACCAAGGCTAAAAGTATCATACACTTCCCCTAAGATTATATTTAAATCTTTGTGACCATTATCATGTAAGAATTTTGGTACTATTAATGAGTGAATAAAATCGCCTAATTTTGGACCTGACAAGATGTTCATACTTTTTGTTTTTCTTCCATCAATATTGAATTAAAAAACTTCTTTTGAATTTCTTTTTTATAGTGATGTCTCTGCATATTGGCACTATCAGTTTCTTTTGCCAATCCATCACCATTTCTAGCTTTATCAACAAGATTGAATGTTTTCAAATTAGCTAATATTAATGATGTATATTCTTCAGATTCTGTAACTTGCAATACTAAATCATGACCTAACTGTTCACACAATTCATGAAATAATTTTTGTCTTAGATGTATAGTATTTTCCACAGGCATTTTTTGAATTTTTACATCCATAATTGCAAGCATATCAAATACAAAAGCTTCTTCTAAAGAAATTTTTACCATTATAATATTATAAACGTTTACTTTTAATCTAAAAATCGGATGACAGCATATAAAAAAAATCCAAAGGCATATTTTTTTCTTTTACTTTACAATTTGAAAATTTACTTCCAATGTCTAAAGATTTATGACACCACCAATCTTCATAAAACTTACCAGAGTGTGTCATTACATTAGGAACGATCAAGTCATAATTTTCTTGTAAAAATTTTCTTGATTCTTCCCTGACTTTATCACCAGCAATATAGGCATCATGTTCAAAAGTTATAACCTTGATGAATTTTTTATATTCAAAAATCCTATATAAAACTGCTAATGATTGATGAGGAGGATCAATGTCAAGAGATAAATAGTCAATGACATCAAATTTACTCAAAATTTCAAAATAATCGAATCTGACAGCATCAGCACATTTAGCTTCAGCCTTTCTGTTATTTTTATATTCATTTATAATATCTTTATTAAAGTCTATTCCAAATCCATTCCAATTATATAGGTTTTCTAAAAGATAAGTGTTATTATGAAATAGAGGATGATGACAGCCAATATCCAAAAAAGTGCCATTTTGTTTGCCATCTAGAATAGTAAGCGCAAACATATCTTGAAATGATTGAGAATAATTTGTTTCAATATTTTCAGAATTATGAAACTTATATTTTAAAGTTTTATGTTTATTTTTTGTATGGTAATAGGACATGTTATATTATTATAAAAGTTTATTTTTCATTATTACATTTGATTCTGGGCTACAAAGTTTACCATCATAGCCAAATATTTCATAATCATGCTTATGTACTAATTCAAATCCAAATTCATCAAGTTTTTGAATGCTTGACTGATAATCTAATTGATCGTTGTAAAGAACAATATCTCTTGACGGTAATTCAATAAAAAGATATTTTACTTTATCGGTGTTGAGATATCTTCCAAGAGATTGAACTACATCGATGTCTGATCCTTGTGCATCTATTTTGATTAATGACACTTGATCATCAGGCATATGTTCATCAATAATTTTTTCTAGAGAATATGTTTGTGTAGTGATAATATTTCTGAGGCCTTGAATCTTAAAAGAAACATACCATTTATTTTTTCTTTCAGTGAAATCATGAGTCACTTCATCACTCTTCATCTTGAGTAATGAAGAACATCCCTCATTTTCATGAATATAAAAAAGTTTTTTAGAGCTCTGAGTTGAAACAGCTCCATTGATAACTACATCGTATACAGCTTGCTCATCAAACTTCAATGGATCAATTCCTATTTTATAATCAAAATTTATTCCAGAATTACCCAAAAAATGAGCCCTATGACAACCAACATCAATTAATGTTTTTTTGTGATCTGTAACTAACAATTGGAGAATTTCATATTCATTCATCAGGAATCCTTTTTTAGATTATTGATTATTAAATCAATAATTTTTCTTATCTGGTCATGTTGGTTTTCTAAAGGCTTCCAATCAAAACTATTTATGATTTTTGTATTATTACCCAGAGAAAATTTATTTGTTTCTTTTGCTACAATTGATCTTTTGAGAGAGAAAAATCCAGACCATAAATTGTCATATCCATCCCAAAGCTTTTCTGCATTACGATATTCTACATCTAAATTTGTTTTTAGTTGATCTTTGACCAGAGAAATCATTTCATTTACACTAATTGTTTTTGAGCTTGCAACATTGAATGTATCTTTGGGAAATTTCTCAAGTTTTATTATTTCACTAAATAAATTATTCAAATCAAAAACAGTTATATAGTCTCTAGATTGCTTGCCATCAGAATGAACTTTAGGAATTCTGTTGTTGATAAATTCTCTTACTAAATAATTCAAAAGAGGAGGGGATTTTCTAAGGATGTCTTGATTCGGGCCCACTACATTAAAAAATCTCAATATACAAACATTGAGATCATAATTTTCTCTATATGAAATACAAGCTTCTTCTGCCATTTTTTTAGATAGGGAATAAAACAATCTAGGAGAAGTGTTTAAATCTTCAGAGAAAGCGTTTTGTGTAGCATCATTATTTTCATAGATAGCAGATGTTGAAGCAAAAATAATATTTTGCACTCCAACAGTTTTGCAAGCTTCAAGAACGTTTACTGTGCCTGTTACATTTACATCAATGCATTCAGTTTTATTTATTTCACATTCTGGTAAAGATGTTATAGCAGCTAGATGAATTAATACATCTGGCTTTACATCTAAGACATAATTGAAAAATTCTTGACTTCTAATATCAATGTTCTTTACATTGTTCACTTCATTGATAAAATTATTTCTATAGTTATCTACTAAGTAAAGATCCTTATCCTTGAAATGTTCAACAAGCATAGATCCAATTCCACCTAATGCGCCAGTAATTAGTATTTTCATTTTATATAATCCATAAGGCTGTTTGAATTTCTAGGGATATTGATAGAAGAACAAGTTGGGAATGAATTAGAATTTGAAAAATCATTAATTGTAATTCTTTGACAATGAGGCAATCCCATCACTATCTGGTCATATGGGATGTTATATTTTTGCAATTCTTTTATTGTTGCTTCTTTATACTCTTCAGGCCTAGATGTGGTGATAACGATATATACTTTGCCTGTCTGATACAAGCTTTGAATTGTTTTAATATTCTCAGTTAATGGCTCTCCTGTACCAATAAAAGGCGGTACTAAATGAGAGCTATTAGTAATCATCACTCCATCAAGATCTAAGAATAATGTCTTAAAAGAATCAGTGTAATTCTTCCAATCTTTTAAAACTCCCCAGTCTAAGAAATTATGTGATTCAATTGCCTGGAAAGAATGATTATCTAACAACATAGAAAAGATCAAATGGCTTACATAAAATTCTGAAGATTGATCTATTTTATTTTCAAAGTAACTGACAAATTCAGAAGCATTTTGAAATCCATATCCACCAACATTGAAGAAGGAGCTAATAATTTTTTTTTCAACAATATTAATAATTTTTTTGTTTGAATCAAAATCAATGTAACTTTTTGAAATTGCATTAACAGAATCAATTTTATGAAGATCAAAATAGCAAACTTGATTTTGTTCTTCTGTAATTGTGGCAGAAAAATAACTGTCGCAATCTTTGATAAAAATAAATCCATCAATTTCAGCTTTTTTGATTGCTTGATAAACAGTTTCAGATTGGGAGCTTGTTTTGTTTTCTAGTAATAAAAGCTTTGATTTATTTAATAAGTTCAGCTTATCAAGTTCAGAATAAAAACATCTAGAAAAATTATATTTATCTTTATGTTCTTGTAATGCGACAAATACAATTTTGTCAAAGAAATCTAAATTCAAACCAGACAAGGATTCTAAAACCATATATGTTTTTGTTTTAGGATGAGTGAGCATCCATTTAGGTCTGGTGTTTGGAAATCTACTGGATGATCCTGCCATTGGAATTATTAAAGTTGACATAATATTGGTGGCTTTCTATACAATCTCTTAGTATCTTTTCATTCTGCTGAGAAACATAAGGTTCAATTCTTAATAAATTTATTAAGTCAATCAATTCAAATGCATGAGAATGTGTGTATTTGGAAAAATTATTATCTATATTATACCATAGATAAGAAAATATAATTTTGATTCTTGTTGATTGTATATCTTGAGTTTTTAAGCACCAATAATAGTATAAATCTTGCTTTAATTTGGCGATATCAACTAGCGGAGTGTCAACAAAAGAATCTAAAAAGTCAATTAACACAAAATTTTTATCAAATAAAATATTAGATAAAGATAAATCTCCATGGCAAAAAGATTTAGGTATATTGTTTAGATTCAAGCTGCTAATATTTTGAATGATGTTGTTTATTAATAGTTCGTATTTACTATTATCTCTTAATTGTGTAAGCTTATTTATAAAAATCTCTTCTGCTTCACTTTTATTAATTAAATTGCCATCTTCTAAATTGCTTCTTAGATAGGACGACAAAACATTTTCAAAATTTTTTATTTCTTTTATGTCGCAATGATCAAAAAATTGTGAATAGTTCTTGCCTGAAGAATATTCCATGTCAAAATAAAACAAATCGTCTTTACAAACATTAATAATCTTTGGAGTGAAAAACAATTTATTTGTTTTTAAAAATTCCAACTGTTTATTAATTTGCTTAAGAAGACGATTATTATAGTTGATGTCTTTTGATGTTTTTCTTATTACATGGTCAGAAATTTTTTCAATCTTACAGCCTGACAATCCAAGTTCTAAGTTTGACATTACATATCATAATATACATCATCTTCATGCCAAAATTGTCCATGTGTTTTTACGTAATCATAATAATATGAACGTAAATTATATTTTGGCCATGAAAAATCTACATTAGTTCTTGGAAATGGCTTGAACACTTTACTGATAAGATGCATATAAACTTCAAATGCTTCTTTAGATTTGGGTGCATTATCAGCTAAATATTCTGCTGGGTTTTTAATAAATTCATAAATCCTTGAATTGAATTTTGCATAGTACCATTGACAGATATAAGTTTCTGGCCTGGTAACTTTTGTATAGTCAATTGCTAAGTTATTTCCATCCCAAGGTTGATCATCTAAAGGAATGTCAAACATTACATTCAGATCTATTGTATTGCCCCAAAAAATATGTTCTCTTGGGTGAAATGGGAATGTTTTATATCCACCAGCTACACAGATTGTATTGTGTGGTTTATTAGTATCATCTTCAAAATGAATTTTTGTCTTCTTGTATGCTTGATAAAAATCATACATAACATTAAAGCTATTCTCATCATATAATTGATCGGTTCTCATCTTGATTGAAAAATCTGTTTCAACTTTTTTCAATCCTTCTTGACAGCCTACGATTTGATAATTTCTCCATCCGATACCATCATAACTTGGCAGGTCAGAAAAAACATACTTGACATTAGAATTATTGGAAAGAACATCGTTTTGATGTTCTTTCCATGTAGAGATTATTACATTATTTACATGCTCAAAATTAGCATAAATTTCAGCAATTCTATTTGTGTAAGGAAATAGCCTGCCTTGTAAAAATATATCTACTTTATCCATTAGATTTTAAATGTTAATCCAGCTGAGATTTTTCAAGAAATGCATTTTCAGGATTATAAAACAAAACTTTATGATTTGGGAAGCATTCTTTACATAACCTAGTCACTGTTTCAAGATTTCTCAAATCATCATGAAATTCAATTTCCAAGTATTTGACTTTCTTGAGATATGTTGAATTTTTAATGATATTTTCTTCAGATCCTTCAACATCAATCTTCACAAAATCAACAACAGGAATATTAGCTTCTTCTAACGTCTTGAGAATGATTGTCTCTCCAACAAGCTTACAAGTTTCATGAGCATTATTAACACTGTACCCACCAATGTTTTTATCTCTACGATACAAAGGAAGTTCAGTCATGCCATAATAAATGCCATAATTGAAACATTTAATCTTAGGATTGTCCTTATATCTATCTTGTAAAAATGCAAAATTATCTAACTGCGGTTCAAATAAATAAGCATCTGTAAGTTCTGGGAGAAAATACCTTAATATTTTACAGACTTCTCCCAGATTAGCGCCAAGATCTACATATGATTTGATGTCGCAAGTTTTGAGATAATTGATTACTTTAGCATGATGACCTTTTTGCCAATCCTGCTGTGTGTAAGAAATCATACCATCAACAGTTTCAGTTATTGCCCCCATTATTGTTTGCCAATGATTTCAAACTTAGGACATGGAACAATAAAAGCCCCACCATTATCTAAGAATTCAGTTTCTCTCTTTACAAATTCAGAAATAAAGCACCAAGGCAAAACGAGAAGATAATCAGGCTTTGCTTCTCTCATTTCATCCTCAGAAATAATTGGGATGTTAGTACCAGTAGTCTTCAGTCCAAATTTAGCTGGAGATCTTTCTGCAATGGCTACAATATCATTACTGTCTAAACCAAAATATTGTAAGAGAGTATTGCCCTTAGTAGAAG